>LQAJ01000043.1_pt1 | contig 123673 bp, 148 predicted proteins | sample 1535811 | NCBI WGS metagenome assembly LQAJ01 (sample SAMN04331587, study PRJNA305678) | bioreactor metagenome | isolation source: bioreactor_6 inoculated with Wadden Sea sediment 2nd replicate of a... | place: Germany: Wadden Sea, Janssand Flat | reverse complement strand
GTTAAAATGTTTCGGCTGTGGAGTTTGTGTAACGAATTGCCCTGTTGATGCAGTAAGCATGGAAATAAGGTAGCTTAATTGTCCAACAAATGAAGGATTAGTAACCGTGCTGAGGCACGAAGCTCGGTTACTAATCCTTGATTCATGAAGCGCGGTACCTCTTCGCACAATAATTGCCTTATAGGGTTCGTGGTTGTAATTTTTCTTTAATTTCAGATATATAGATTGATATGGCGATCGGCCGTATATATTGGCACTGTAAAAAAGATCATACTTTCTCTATGAAAGAATATGCTACTGCTGTCAATACTTAATCTGTTGGTGGAGCCTGCGCGTAGCGCTTACTTGAACCGCCGGAGCAAACGGACTTTCAATGCCCCGGCGGTTTCTGTCAGATCTGACGCTGCAGCATAAAACTGCCGCATTTTTTTTTTAAGTTATTTTGCCATGGACTCAAGCTCGGGATTGTTTTTGATGGTCTGCTTGTCACCGGCCAGATGCCGCCGGGCTTTTTCCTTGTTCTTCTTTATCTGGCCTGCACTTTGTCCGCCAGACCGTCAATGGCGGAATACATGGTTTCCGCTTCTTCTTTGGCATTGATTCTGAGTTTGTCACTGATCAGGTTCATCTCTGCGATATGACGAATTTTTTCAATGGACAGCACTATATCTGCTTTACCCGGTGCGTCCAGCATTCTGTCCAGTCTGTCCAGTTTTTCCTGGGCATAGGATTTCAGGGCGTCTGAGGATTCCATCTGCTTGAATGTTATGGAAAGCTGCATAAAACCTCCTTGTATGAGGGTTGATTGAAACACCACATTCACCTTAACAGATAATGACCACCATTCCCAGGAAAGTCAATTTTTTTCCGACTGTTTTTCTGTGCTTGTTGTAAATGGGCGTTTAGCGTATAATTCAGTTCACTGTTTATACCATCAATCCCCATAATCCGGAAAGGAGACCATCATGCTCAAAGCCCGCGATATTATGCAGACCCGTATCATCACCGTTACCCCGGACACTGATATTACCCGGGCGGGTAAAATCCTGCTTGAAAACCATATCAACGGGGTTCCGGTGGTCGATGACCGGGGAGACCTGAAAGGGATTCTGTGCCAAAGTGATCTGATCTTTCAGCAGAAAGAGATGCCTGCCCCCCCGATCTTCACCATTCTGGATTCCATTTTCCCGTTGTTCTCCTCAAAAAAGCTGGATGACGAATTTCAAAAGCTTGCCGCTGCCACTGTGGCCCAGGCCATGGTCAAAAATGTAGTCACCGTTACCCCGGACACGCCGATCAGTGAGATCGCCACTCTGATGGTGGAAAAACATTTTCATACCATCCCGGTGGTGGCAGATAAAAAACTGGTGGGGATCATCGGTAAGGAAGATGTTCTAAGGACCCTGACCGCAGAGGGCTGATCCAGAGATTGCCGTCGAATACGATGCAGGTCCGGCATCAGCCGGGCCGCTTAGATTTTAGACACACAGGGGGCAGAGATGGCTTATTTTGATTTTACCAGTTTCGAAATTTCGTTTCAGCAATATGTCAAATATACGCTGGGCAAACCCTTGTCCGAGGCCACGAAAAAAGACCAGCTTAACGCCGTCTGCTATGCTATGGGCAAATACCTGATGGATATTCATTTCGACACCCGGAAACGGTATGAAAAAAACGATGCCAAACAGGTGTATTATCTGTCCATGGAATTTCTTATCGGGCGGCTGTTGACCAACAACCTGCTGAACCTGGGTATTTTCGACGTCTGTGCCCGTTTTTGAAAAACAGGGCATGGAACTGGAAAAATTGGTGGAAGAGGAACAGGACCCGGCCCTGGGGAACGGAGGTCTGGGGCGGCTGGCCGCCTGTTTTCTGGACTCCATGGCCAGCCTGGACATGCCCGGCTGCGGCTATGGAATCAACTATGATTACGGACTGTTCCGCCAGATCATTGTCAACGGATATCAGCGTGAAAGGCCGGATTACTGGCCCAACCGCTCTTCACCCTGGCTGATTCGCCGATCCGGAGATCAATATATCCTGCCCATTTATGGAAAAATTGAAGAACGTCAGGATGAGAAGGGGTACTATACACCCAAATGGATCCGAAAGAAACTTTTCATCGGCCGGCCCCATGATATTATGGTATCCGGCCACCGGGGGAGAACCGTAAACCGACTCCGGCTTTTTCAGCCGCAGCATCCAGAGATTTTGACATCGATATTTTCAATGACGGAGATTATATCAAGGCGGTCAGCCGGAAAATCCAGTCTGAAAGCATTACCAAAATTTTGTATCCGTCCGACTCCAAAGAAATGGGTAAAGAACTTCGGTTTGTTCAGGAATATTTCCTGGTGGCCTGTGCCTGAGGGATATTATCCAGGAGTTTGAAACACGGCATGACAACATTGAACAGCTTCAGAACTATGTGGCCATTCAGCTTAACGACACCCATCCGGCCCTGGCCGTTGCAGAACTGATGCGGATACTGGTGGACGAAAAACCCTCACCTGGGAAACCGCCTGGGACATCACGGTCAAAACCCTTGCGTTCACCAACCACACCCTTCTGCCTGAAGCCCTGGAAACCTGGCCGGTGTTTATTCTGAACAGGGTCGTGCCCCGGCACATGCAGATCATTTACGAGATCAACCGCCGGTTCATCGTCCAGGTCAAAGAACGGTTCGGCAACGACAACCATGAGATGATCGCAAAGATGTCCATCATTCAGGAAGGACATGAACAGCAGGTGCGCATGGCCCACCTGGCCATCGTTGGCAGCCATTCGGTGAACGGCGTGGCCAAAATTCACTCCGAACTGGTCAAAAAACAGTTGGTGCCTGAATTCTATTCCCTGTGGCCTGAGAAATTCAACAACAAAACCAACGGCGTCACCCCCGGCGCTGGATCGTGGCGTGCAACCCTGAACTGGCAAAACTGATCACCGATGCCATCGGCCGGCGATGGATCGCGGACCTGGACCTGATATGGGAGCTGGAAGCGTTTCAAAACGATCCCGGATTCCTGGAACGGTACCGGGCCGTAAAACAGGGCAATAAACAATCCCTGGCAGACTACATCAAACGCGCGGTGTCCGAAACTGTGGATCCGTCTTCCATCTTTGACATCCAGGCCAAACGGATCCACGAGTACAAGCGGCAGATGCTCAACATCCTGCATATCATCCACCTGTATTTATCTGTCAAAGAGGACAATAAGGATATCGGGTCTCCCCGGACCTTCATTTTTGCGGGCAAGGCAGCCCCGGGATACCAGACGGCCAAACTGATCATCAAGCTGATCCACAATGTGGCGAGTGTGGTGAATTCGGATTCGGCCGTGAACCCGCAGCTCAAGGTGGTGTTTCTCCCGGATTACCGGGTATCTTTGGCGGAACGGCTCATTCCGGCAGCCGATGTCAGCGAGCAGATTTCCACCGCCGGCATGGAAGCTTCCGGTACCGGCAACATGAAATTCGCCATGAACGGCGCCTTGACCATCGGCACCCTGGACGGGGCCAATATCGAAATTCTCGAACAGGTGGGCGAAAAAAACATGTACATTTTCGGCCTGAACGTGGATGAAGTGGTGGCGCTACGGCCCCGTTACCAGCCCCGGGAATTTCTGGAAAAAGACGACCGCCTCAGGCGGGTCATCTTCGCTCTGAGATCCGACCAGTTCAGTGCTTCGGAGCCAGGTATTTTTCGCCCCCTTTTCAACATCCTCATGTCTCCGGGGGATCAGTTCCTGAACCTGGCCGATTTCGGGGCCTATACTGCTGCCCAGCAAGCCATTGCCCAAGATTATCAGCAGACCGGCGACTGGAGCGCCAGAGCACTGATGAATACCGCCCGCACCGGATTCTTTTCCAGTGACCGGACCATCAAAGCCTATGCCGAGGACATCTGGGGAATCAAATCCCAGATTCAGGAAAAAGACCTCTGGTAAAAGCAGGCATCTCCGGCTGCCTGCCACCGCCCGCGGTTCAATGCGCCCATGGTGCAAAAATCTGCGGTGACCGCTTTTTACGGTCTCTTCTCCAGCACCAGGGCGGTGCGGGAGGGCAGGTACAAGGACAGCCGGTGCCGGCTTGAACCGGCATCGCCATCCGGAACGGAGAAAAAAACCTGGTCCGGCCCTATCCGGTCATGGCCTCCGAAAACCGCTTGATCCGTATCCAGAATCGATCGGTATCTGCCCGGCGGCCATCCACCTGATAGTCGAAAAAAGAGCAGACAGGATGAAAATTGAACACAAAAACAGGCTGTCTCTCGCAAAAGCCATCACCTTTTGGTCCTCATGGATGTAGGTCAGAACCGGGTCGCCGGATTCAAACAGGGTGAAATCTTCGGCCAGGCGGATCATCTGCCGGTCAAATACATACAGCGCATGATACAGCAGGTCCGGATCATATTTCAACGACCACTGGCGCCGGGCATATTTGAATGAAAAATGGTTCCGTTCCGAGGGAAAATCCACCCATTCGGGATGACCGAATTCATTGCCCATAAAATTGAGGTATCCGGCATTGGCCGCGGCCAGGGTCACCAGCCGGATCATCTTGTGCAGGGATACGGCCCGAAAGGTCTCGATACCGGCCCGTTCCTTGTGCATGTCCGTATAGATCCGGGCGCCCATCAGGCGCATCATCAATGTCTTGTCCCCCACCAGGGCCTGGTCATGGCATTCGGCATAGGAGATCGTGGCCTCTTCGGCCCGGTGGTTGGTCAGTTCATGCCACAGACGTCCCACGGGCCAGTCTTCGTCCCGGGTCTCCTTGACCAGTTTAATCCAGAAATCGGCAATACCCATGGCAAACCGGAAATCAAATCCATATCCACCGTCAGAAGCCGGGGCAGCCAGACCGGGATACCCGCTCACATCCTCGGCAATGGTCTGTGCATTTGAATTAAGGTCGTGCACCAGCTGATTGGCGACATACAGGTAACTCAAGGCATCGGTGTCCACATCTGGTCCGAAATAGTCGGCATAACTCACAAAAGCCCGGCCCAGACCGTGATCTTCGAACAACATGGAAGTGACCCCGTCAAACCGGAACCCGTCCACATGAAACTCTTCGATCCAGTACCTAAGGTTGGATAAAAGAAACCGGATCACCATAGATTTACCATAGTCAAAGCACCGGGAATCCCACAGCCGGTGGGAACCTTTGGGGCCGTCATGGAAAACTGGTGCAGAGTGCCGTCAAACCGGGACAGCCCTTCCACCTCGTTTTCACACAGTGGGAATGGACAATGTCCATGAGCACCCGGATACCCTGCCTGTGGGCCGCATCAATGAGAGACTTGAGGTCCTCGGGTGTGCCGAACCGGGAAGAAGGGGCAAAAAACGAGGACACGTGATATCCAAAGGATCCGTAATAAGGATGCTCCTGCACCGCCATCAGCTGGATGGTATTATACCCGGCATCGACAATTTTGGGCAGGATATGGCGCCGGAACTCCTTCCAGGTGCCGATGCGCTCGGCTTCCAGGGCCATGCCGGGATGGGCCTCGTAGATCAGAAACGTCCCCTCAGGCCCTGCGGGTGACTGGGTCTGCCACATATAAAGTTCCGGCGGTTCCCACACCTGGGCATTGAAAATCAGGGTGCACGGATCCTGGACCACCCGCCGGGCTGCCGTGGGAATCCGGTCCCCCTGTCCATGGGGCCAGATCACTTTCAGCCGGTACAGGTCCCCGTGGCAAAACATGTCTGACTCGAACCGGGCCTGAAACACCTGTTCATCGATTTGGGAACGCGGAATTCCGGGACACACTGCCAAAGGTTTTGTCACACAGGATGAACATGTCCATGGCATTGGGGGCCCATTCCGTAAATACCCACTGCTGCCGGGAAGGATCTGGATGCAGCCCGAACCGGAGATGGTAATCGGCAAATCCGGCCAGGGATCCGTCATGCCCGGCCCGGATCCGTTTTTCAAGGTCCCGGGCGGCCCGGTTTCTGAAACGAATAATCCCGGCATAGGGCAACAGCCCAGGATCGTTGAATATCCCGGAATCAGACAAGGAAAGGCCTCTGGAGCATTTTTTCATACAGATCGATATACGCCTGGGCGCACCGGGAGTGGTTGAAGGCCAGCACACTGTCGATCATGATCCGGTTTATCTGCTGTTCTTTGGTCTGTTCATCCATCATATAAAAATCCATGGCCCGGTCCATGGCCCAGGAAAGCCCCTGGCATCATGCACGTTGAACAGGAATCCGTTGCCTGTGCCGGCTGACAAATCCAGCGGAGTCACGGTATCGTGCAGTCCGCCGGTATCAAAGACGATGGGCAGGGCCCCGTAAATGCTTCCGATCATCTGGGGCAGGCCGCAGGGTTCGAACGCCGAGGGCATAAGAATGAAATCAGCGGCGGCAAACGCTTGGTGGGACAACCCTTCGTTGAACCCGCAAATGCTCACCCGCCGGCCGATCCCATGGAACCGGACGATCTCGTGAAAATATTTTTCATACGCCCCGGATGCCACAGACACGATCTGCAGCCCCTGATCCCAGTACCGTTCCACCACCTGATACATGATCTCAGCCAGCAGCTGGCACCCTTTCTGAACCGGATCCAGCCGGGACGGCCAGAAGAACAAAGGCGCGTTATCGTCTTCCTCCAGATCCAGGATCTTTTGCAGATAGGTTTTGTTGGCGGCCTTGAACTGTTTGTGATTTTTCGGGCCGTAATTGTACCGGATCATCTCGTCCACGGCCGGATTGAATTCCGGTTCCGGCGCGTTGAGAATGCCTGTGGCGCATCCGGCAAAATATTTGTTGGACAGTTCGGTTTTGAGACAGTTTTCCACGAACGGATGCCGGTCCTCCACAATCTCACGCAAAAAGGTGGGGCTCACCGTGTTCACGTAATGGGAGGCAAACACACCGGAGGAAAGAAAATCCACGCGGTTTCTGTCCCGGCTTTCCTCGTAATTCACGGGCGGCTTTTTGAAATACAGCCACTGCCAGAAGGACGCCGCATCAATGCCCCGGTCTTCGATCTCCGCCATGGTGGAGGTCATGGTATGGATGTTGTGGATGGTGAACAGGCAGGGGATCTCCAGTTTCCTGGACATGGCCGGAATCAGCCCGGTCATCCAGTCGTTGCAGTGAATGATGTCCGGCCCCACTCTGGGCATGATGTTATTGATCACTTCACGCTGAAACGCCAGAGACACCTTCAAGTCCATGTCCGAATACCCGGAATAGACATTGTTCAAATAGAAAAACGCCCGGTCCGCAGCCAGGTGAATCCGCTCTTCATCCAGCCTTTTGCGGATCTTTGCCAATTCCCGGCTGTGAGTTTTGGTGGTGGCACCGTCAAATATGGATCGGTAATCCGGCAGGGCCACATGGACATCACACCCCAGATCGAACAGGGCGGAAATCAGGGCGGCAGACACATCCGCCAGGCCTCCCGCCTTGGCGGAATAGTTGGACTGGTTGCCCATATCCTCCGGAAGATAACTGACTTCCGGCGTCACAATCAGAATTCTGGGTTTTTGTGCCATCTGCCCACTCCTGTTGATTGATCGTCTGTCACTTCATCATGGGGCGGCGTGGATGGGTTATTCACCCCCCGCCACCCAGGTGATCAGGCCGGGTGTGATGCGCAACACGACATCTCCCCTGGGAATCACCCGGGCCGTATACCCGAAACGCCCGGAATCCGAACACATCACCCGGCATCCGTAGACATGGGTCCCCGGAGCAATGGTACTTTGCAGCTTCATGGTTTCGGCGCGGCTGTTTTCCAGCTCTCCGGTACCCCGAAGCCGACCGTGATATATCTGAACCTCCACCTCGTCCGGGCTCAGTTCTCCCAGAAATACCTCGAGCATCACGCTAAACGTATCTCCCACGGCAAAATCCCCTCCGGGTTTTATCCGGGGTTCAGACACCCGGATATGGGACCACAGGGCATTGAGCCGGGACTGGGTCAAGGCCAGATCCCTGGCTTTTCTGGCTGAATCCTCTGTCAGATCCCGCAGGTGTCCGGCTGCCGGCAGATAGAACCGGTTGGTGTATTCTCTCACCATCCGGTCACTGGAAAAATCGGTAATGGCCATTTTCATGGCCGCTTTCATCATCTGAATCCATTTTTTGGGTGGATTTCCCCGTTTCCGGTCATAAAAAACCGGAATCACATCATTTTCCAGGACATTGAACAATGCCTGGCTTTCCACTTCATCCTGATAATCCGGATCATCGTAATCCATCCCGTTTCCAATCCGCCAGCCCCGGCTGTCATCATATCCTTCGCACCACCATCCATCCAGAATGGACAGGTTCAGACCGCCGTTGGCCGCCGCCTTCATTCCGGATGTCCCGCAGGCCTCAAACGGTCGTCTCGGCGTATTGAGCCACACATCACATCCCTGAACCATGTATCTTGCGACATTGATATCATAATTTTCCAAAAAGGCGATCCGATGCCGCACGGCCGGCTGCCGGGCGAATTCGACGATCCGTCTGATCAGGTCTTTGCCGTCGTTGTCATTGGGATGGGCCTTTCCTGCAAACACCAGCTGGACCGGATAATCCACACTGGTGATCAGCCGGGTCAGCCGCTGGGGATCCCTGAACAGCAGGCCGGCCCGTTTATAGGTGGCAAACCGTCTGGCAAAACAGATGGTCAATACCCGATGATCCAGGCGCCGGCCACCTCATCCCGAAGGTTCCGAGCCGCATTGCGCCGTTCATACTGAGCCATCAGCAGCTGCCGGCATTTTCGGATCAGGTTGGACCGGTCCAGTTCATGCACATGCCACAGATCCACATCCTCGATGTCGTCAATGCGGGAAACCAGGGCCGGTTCCGACTGCCGCTCAATCCAGTCGGCCGCCAGATAGCGCTCCAGCAATGCGTTTTTGTGGCGGGATATATAGGAATTGATATGTATCCCGTTGGTGACATGATCAATGGGGATCTCTTCTTTTTGCCGGCCCGGCCACAATTTCTGCCACATGTTCCTGGCCACCTCGCCATGAAGCCGGCTGACCCCGTTGATATATCCTGAGAACGTAACGCCTAAACAGAACATGGAAAACTTTGCGTTTTTGCCGTTTCCGGGAACCTCTCCCCAGGACAACAGTTCATCCACGGAAATACCGAATTTTTCCGCATACGGCGCAATATAGGGACGTACCTGATGGGTTTCAAATTCGTCATGCCCGGCCTCCACCGGGGTATGGGTGGTGAACACGGTGGTGCGGCGGCAGATTTGAGACGCACTTTGAAAATTGAGGTCAAACCGTTCCATGATCTGACAGATCCGCTCCAGCCCCGCAAAGGTACAATGTCCTTCATTCATGTGACAAACCGCCGGAAACAGGCCCATGGCTTTGAGAACCCGGGTACCCCCGATTCCCAGCAGGGCTTCCTGTGTCACCCGGATATCACCGTGGCTGGCATACAGCCGGGAGGTGATGTTCCGGATATGTTCCGGATTTTCCGGCAGGTTGGTATCCAGCAGCAAAAGCCGGATCATTCCCACATGAATCTCCCAGACGCAGGCATGAATTATTCCGCCGTGCCCCGGAATGTCGATCACCAGATCGTTGCCGGATGCCTGAGTGACTTTTCGAATCGGCAGATCAAACACATCGACAATGGGGTAGGTTTCCTGCTGCCACCCATTGTGGTCCAGGTACTGGCGGAAGTACCCTTCCCGGTAAAGCAGGCCGATGCCGGTCAACGGAAGGCCCAGTGCGGAAGAGGCCTTGAGATGATCACCGGCCAGCACCCCCAAGCCCCCGGCAAAAAAAGGCAGTGATTCATGCAACCCGAATTCCATGGAAAAATAGGCTACCGTGTCACCGGACCCCATGGCCATGGTCAGATCCGGAACCCGGGACATTTCAGTGGACATGGCTTCAAATCTGGCTTTTACCCGCGCCAGGTGCCCCAGAAAGCTTTCATCCCTGGAAAGGATTTCATACCGGTGCTGAGAAATATGGGCCAGAAAAACCACCGGATTTTTCCCCACTTTTTCCCATTGTTCCGGACGGATCCGGCGGAACAGATCAATGGCGTCATCGTTCCAGCACCACCAAAGGTTTCTGGCCAGATCCCCCAGAAACCTCAATGGTTCGGGAATGGCGGGATATACTTTATAAATCTGTATGGTTTTCATGACCGTCAGGATCTCCTTGGGGATAATTTATGAACCACCCGAGTTGCCTCGCTCACCCCCCAAGCCTGGGCATCACACCCCCGGGGGTGTGGGGAAATCCCCGTCCAGAATCTCGGGAATATATCCGGCAGCCCCGGTTCTCATCAGATGTTTCATGCTGCCCAGCCAGGCCAGGCAGGCGGTGTGGCTGGACTTACCATACACCGTTGCCCAGGCTTCGCAAAATACGGGAAACGGCCAGGTCCAGGCCGTGCCGTTGTGATAGGCCGGTTTTCTTTTGGTATCCTCATCGCCCTGGTACACCCCGGCATACGGATGATGGGGATCATTGAGCACTTTTTTGTCGTGAACCACCGGCAGCGGCACGGCCAATTCCCGGTCGGCCAGACTTCGAATCCCCCCGGGCACCAGCAGTTCCAGGCAGGTCTCCACTGTTTTCCGGGCTTTTTCACCCGGCGGCATCACGCCCAGGGTGAACAGCAGCAGCTGATTGGGCCGCAGGGCATCATCGGGCAAAGCCTTTCTGGCAGGCCCGTCACCCTGAAGGCAGTCGCTGAAATATCCCTGCGCCTCATTCCAGAACAATGACTCAATGGACAGCCGGACCTGGTCTGCCTTCCGTCCCCATCCGCTCCCCGGATCGATTATTTCCAGAAAAGTCAGGGCATTGTGCCACAGGGCCTGGATCTCCACCGGATACCCCTGCCGGGGGGACCCGGCCGGAAAATTGGTATCCATCCAGGTGAAATGGGAGGGACTGAACAATAGTCCGGTTTCCTGGTCCATTTTCACTCCGGTCGGAGTGCCGGTTTCAATGGACCGTGTCATATCCAGAGCCACCTGTTTCAGGGTCCGGCCATCCAGATCCTGGGCCAAGAACCCGGTATCACCGGTTTTTTCTAGCATATCCCGCAGCAGGCCAAAAACCATAACGGCGCATCCGATGTTTCGATATTACCGGCGTCCTCGCCGCAAATCATGTTGGGAAGTGTTCCCTGCCGCTCAAACCGGCCGAACAGATGCAGGATGGCTCTGGCCTCGGATTGGCGGCCCAGTTCCACCAGGCTTCGACAGAAAATCAGGCTGTCCCGGCCCAGTCCAGAAACCAGGGGTAGCCCGCTATCACGCTTTTGTCCGGCCCCCGGTCCACCAGAAAAACATCCATGGCCCGGATCAGGGCCTTTTCCATAGGAAATCCGGATTCAAAGACAGGGGATGGCCACACATCCGGATCCGGAATCCGGCCGTTGTGCACGAAGGCCGTCAGCTCGGCCGTGTGGCCCCCGGTACATTCAAAAGAAAAATATCCCGGGCTGAACAGGTCCGAGCCCGGATCCAGCCCCCGGGTCGTTTCCAAAGGCCGATGCACCATGTACTGCCATTCGGGCGCATGGACAAACCGGCCGGGAGCCTCAATCCCCATGGACAAGGTGTGGCCCGTTGACAGGGAAAAATCAAACCCGGTGCCATGAGAACGAACCTTCGCCGGCCAGTCGGTCTCCGGACCGGTGAACGCCTTGACGGTGTCGTGAAAGCTTCTGTCCTCCACATCGGGCCGGATGATCAATGTCACGGACAGGTCATCGGACAGGATCCGCTCCCGATTGTTTTTCACCTCCGGGCGGGTGATGGACAGGCGTACCCGGTTGTCCCGGGGCGACAGCATCATGATCAGGTCCAGCACATAATATTTTCCCTCGGAGGTCGGCACATGGAACCGCCACCGGCCGGCATTGTCATAGGAAAACATGAAACTCTGAAGACAATCCTTGGCCAGCTCCCTGGAATAGCCCTGGAAAATCGCCCAGATCCGGCACCGGGCCAGGGTCATCCACCGGTTCTCAGGCATGCCGGGATTCAGATTTGCTGCCATCAACGCGTCATACCGGCTGTTCAGCTGTCCCCAGTCTCCGGGGGCACGCATCATGCCCCCGGTGCAGGTGGCTCCCAGCAGGGTCAGTCCGGGATCGGCCGCAATTTTGCGCCGGGTGAAGGTGGATTTCAGGTGCAGAGTGTCAAAGAGGGCCAGGTACAGAAGGGAGGCCGAGGCCGCCTGGATTTTTCCGGGATAAAACATTCGCAGATTCAGGCGGCAGGGTTTATGGTTTTTCCGGAATGTTCTGGGCATGAACAGGGCAAAAAACCCGCCGGTTTTCAAGGGCAGCCCTTCTTCATATCCCAGGGATTGCTGGTTCGTATCCCCCAGAATTCTTCGTTCAGGATCCCTGGCATCCAGGATTTCCGCCCGGAACCCCACCGGGCTTTTCACCAGCAGAAAAAATCCGGGCGGCACCATGACCTGGCGCTTCAGGTCCTTAGTGACATCAAAGGGGATCACCCGGTTTTCCGAATTTTCGGGAAAAAAGGAGCGGATGAATTCCACTGGATCCTCTGACAGATGACGGGCCGCCCTGTCCAAGTCCAGACCGCCCACATCCGTGTACCCATGGATTGCGGTTTTTACCGCCAGGACCCCGGCCCTGAACTTCTGATCCAGCACCTGTTCCGGCACAGGGGCCGGGGTGTGTTCGTCCTGATGCGGATCAGCCGCCAATGTCCGGGCCTCATCCGGGTCCGGAGACAGGGCCATAGCTTCGCCGGGTGCCAAGGTGATGCCGGCCGCCGGGCCATCTGTCAGCAAAGAGACCGGAGTACCGGTCAACAGATCCATCCATTCCTTGCGGTCAGTCCCCATATCCGATCTCTGCCAGAAGACCGGTGACGGCTCTTCGCAGTCCAGATTCACCAATACCAGAAGTGTTTTACCGGTCTTTGGATGGGACCGCAGCAGGGCCAGGGCCTGGGTCTCATTTTTGTGTATGAATGTCAGCTGTGCGGTCTTGAAAAAAGTGGGATGGGTTTTCAGAATCGTATTGAGCCGCCGGATAAAATCCACCTGGTTTTTCCTGGCGCCCCAGTTGAGCCCCGGACACTCATGGACATTGATCTTTTCAGCGGCAAACCATTCCACCCCGTTGGCAAATCCAAAGCCGCCGGACACGGAAAACAATGCACACAAAGCTGTCCGCATTTTCGCATACGTATTGGACACCGATGCCAGCCGGTTGTTGTCATGGGTTTCCGCGTAATGAACCATATGACCGCAGGTGTCGGACACCTCCAGGGCAAAGGGGAGGTATCGGGTGATCTCTTCCCGGGTATAGTGCTGAAACAGCTCGGAATAGGCCCAGTTGAAATTACCACGGCCCAGAATCTCCCGGGTGGTTTTCAAAGGCCCGCCCAGGCCTTCCAGCAGAAACAACGTGTCCGGATATTCCTGCCGGACTTTGGCTGTCATGTATTCCCAGGCATCCACCGGGATCATATACCCGGCATCACACCGAAATCCGTCCACCCCCCGGTGGCACCAGAGCAGAAAAATCTCTGCCATATACTGCCACAGATCCGTATGGGAATAATCCAGCTTGGTGAGATCGGCCCACACCACACCCCAGGCCCCGGGCGCCTTGATTTTGCCGTCTTCTCCCCGCACCAGCCATTCCGGATGGGTTTCATGAATGGCTGCGGCCCAGCCGGTGTGGTTGATGGCGATATCCAGAATCAAGTACCCGTTGTGGTAATGGACTGCGTCCACCAGCTCCATGAACTGCTCCAGGGGTGTAGCCGCCGGATCGAACCGGGCCAGGGCCGGATCCACGTCCGTGAAATTCAGCGCTGCATAAGGACTGCCGAACCGGCCCATACGGGCGTAAGTGGTGGGGGTGGGGATGGATGGGCAGCAGGTGCAGGGCCCGGCACCCCAAAGTGGAAAAAATGAATCCCACCTGGTCCCGCAGATCCCGGAATTTTCCGGATTCCGGGATCACGGTAAATCCGCTTACGTCCAGGGTTTCCATCAGCGGTACCAGGGACCGGTCCAGGCCTTTGCCTGAGGCGTTTCTGGCCGGGCCGAACTGCCGGACAAACGCGTTATAAATGATATTGGCGCAGCAGGTGCCGGCCGGCTCCACATTGATGATGCAGTTGTCCCCTTCCGGCCATACGGGGTCGGTCTGACCTTCCGGAATGAAAAAACATTTGGCCTGAAAATACCCGGTCTGATGTAAAGGCAGCCGGATCATGAAGGTGACCGGGTCCTTTCGGGACATCTGGATATCATACCAGCCTTCACCCAGTTTGATCTCGTTTTTCTCCACCCGGGCGATGACCTCTGCACGGGCAATGGCCGCGGTCCCCAGGTTGGTGCGCACCCAGGCATTTCCGGCCGTCTCCCTGTTCAACGCCAGGGTGAACCTGAGGCAGTCTCCTCTGAACATCACCCGGGAGGTGCCGGGAGATGGGGTTTGAACCACACTGAGCATCATTCTCCTTGGGATCAGAAATTATTGTTTATCTGTATCATCCCCTTTTCCGGCCCGATTCGATTCATCCGCAGGGCCAGGATGAATTATATCACAACCCCATGCGGATTACAGACACAATTTTTTGTTTTCTTTAATAAATGCCGTATCGATAGACAGCCGTTCATAACTGCCGTAAAGGCACACGCGCCGGCACGGACGTTGATAAGCGATTCTGAAATGGAATTCCGGCAGGCGGGAATAAAATTCATCAAACACATCCGTGCCGGTTTCAAGAGACACCCGGCAGTGGTCCGCCAGGCCGAACACCCCGGCACTATGATGAACCATCATATAAAAACAGGCTGCTGACAGAAACCGGTGATCCTGCTCCAAAAACAGCTGGGGGTAGAATTTGGAAACATAGAGCCCTTTTGAGAACCGGTCATGGGACAAAACCAGATTCAACGATACCAGGGTCTGTTTTCCAGTGTCATTGAGAAAATATTCTACACAGGTGTCTTCTCTGACGTAACTCAAAGAAAAGCGTGACATGAGGCGCTTTACCTGTGTATCCATGAAATGAGAAATACCCGGTTCAGGAACCGCAACAAGCATTGTCACCGCCACCCTTCCCGTTGTTATCCAATGACGGATTCTTTTCCTGCATACCGCCTCCCTGAATTTGTAAGGCAGGCAGCGATCTGCTGAGCCGGACAGAGGGATGTCTGACGCTTACCGGTTTTGATTCCGGTTACCTTATCCCATTGAAAATTCACGGTCAACACCTACCGATCAGATTTTTTTAAAACAGGTCATTTTTGGGTTGACTTATTCATATTAAAACAGTAGGAAAATTTCATATTAAATTGGTTGGTTTAATGGAAATGACAAATTTCAACTCAAACGTATTTCAAGGATAGGAAGATGGCAAAACGGACCGCATATCTATGGATCACGGCAGCAGGAATGATCCTGTTCATGTTTCCTTTTCCTGGGAAGGCCTTCCTGGAAAAAGAATCCAACCCCACAATCCCCCCGGACCGGATCATCATCAATTTGCCGCCGGAAACCGGCACAGAGGACATGCCGCCGGTGCCGTTTCTGCACACCCTCCATACGGAATCAGCCGAGGGAAAATGTCTCCAATGCCATATCCAAACAGAAGGAACGCTCGTTTTCAAGTTTCAACGAACGGACCTGCCGGCATCCATGGAACTTTACCATGACAACTGCATCGTGTGCCATGAACAGCAGAAATCAGCCGGCAAACCAACCGGACCCACCACGGCGGAATGCCGGCAATGTCACGGCACGTCCGTGCCCGACCCTGAACCCGGTACCCATTGGGAAAAAATCGATTTTAACCGATCCCTTCATTACATTCATGAAGTGTCTGACCACATTGCCGCTCCGAACCCGAATAGTTCTTCTGACAACTGCCAGGCCTGTCATCATGAGTACGACGAATCACTTCAGCAGATCGTCATGAAAAAGGGACTGAAAGCGCCTGTATTTACTGTCACAAGGAAGATCCAACCGACGGGGTCCGATCAATCCGGGAAGCATCCCATGACGCATGTGTGGCATGCCACCTGAAGAAAAAAAGATCTGGGCGTGAAAACCGGCCCGGTGGACTGCGCCGGATGTCATGCAGCCAGCGTCCGGTCTCAACTGCCGGCCATAGAAAATCCGCCCCGCATGAAACGGAATCAGCCGGATGCGGTTTTATGACCGGAGGAACGACAGAAACCGACGAAACCGTCTACCGCATGGCTCCGGTGATTTTTGATCACAAAAACCATGAAACAGCGGTCGTTTCCTGCCGGACCTGCCATCATGACTCCCTGGAATCATGCACACAGTGCCACACACCCAAAGGACATGAAAAAGGCGGTTTTGTCCGGCTCGAACAGGCCATGCATGCCGACACCGACTCCGGCAGCTGTGTGGGGTGCCATGCCCGGGAAACCCGCAAGCCTGATTGTGCGGGGTGCCATGACAGCATGTCCCGTTCCTGGATGACCGAAACCTCCTGCCGGACCTGCCACAATGATCCGGATTTGACCGTGGTGCACGACCCGGAACTTCAGAAACAGCGTGCGCAACAATATTTTGCAGCTGCATCTGATGAGTACCGGAACGTGACGTTCTCAGACGTTCCGGAAACCGTGACCATCGGGACCCTGTCCGATACCTACCAGCCCAGCCGCTTCCCCCACCGCAAAATCATCCAGGGGATTGTTGAACGGGTGGAAGACAGTAACTTGGCCAATACGTTCCACAAAAGCCAGCAGACGCTTTGCATGGGGTGCCACCACAACAGTCCCGCCTCTATGACACCGCCTAGCTGCGCTGCCTGCCATGCCGTTGCTGGAGACGGGATTCCAGCAACGGATCCGGCCATTCCGGATTTAAAGACCGCGTATCACGGCCAGTGTATGGGATGTCACCAGAAAATGGGCATCGAATCGATCCCGTCCACGGACTGCCTGGTCTGCCATGAAAAAAAATAAGGATATTGACCTATTGGATATGAAACAAGCAGAGGATTGATTATGGGTATTTCCCGAAGAAAATTTATCGGATGTCTCGGAGCCGCGGCACTGGGACAGGCCGCCGAGGTTCCTGATGCGGCCCTGGGCGCGTCCGGCAAGGAGTTCACCGGCTGGCCCGAGAGCCTTGGCGTGCTTCATGATATCACCAAATGTATCGGATGCCGTCAATGTGAACGTGCCTGTCACCGGGTGAACCACCTGCCGGAACCGGAACACCCCTTTGATGACCTGAGCGTACTGGATCAGAAACGTAGAACCGATGCGGATGTCTTCACCGTGGTCAACCGGTTTGAGAGCACAAAACCCGTGTTTGTCAAGGCCCAGTGCAACCATTGCCTGGAACCTGCCTGTGCATCGGCCTGTTTTGTCAAAGCTTTTAAAAAACCCCGGAAGGGGCGGTGGTCTATGATGAAAGCCTGTGTGTGGGCTGCAGGTACTGCATGGTGGCCTGTCCTTTCAATATTCCGGCCTATGAATATCACAAGGCGCTGGCCCCCCGGGTCACCAAGTGCACCCTATGCCATCCCAGGCTCAAGGAGGGAAAACGGCCCGGATGCGTGGAGGAATGCCCTGCCGGCGCGTTGGTTTCAGGCAAACGGAACGAATTGATCGCCTATGCCTGGGATCGGATCCGGTCCTTTCCGGAAAGGTATGTTCCTCATGTATACGGCGAGCATGAGATGGGCGGCACCAGCTGGCTGTATCTTTCAGGCCTTCCGTTTGAACAGGTGGGCATGAGAGAGGACCTGGGTACCAAATCCGCGCCGGAACTTACATCCGGGCCGTTGTCCGCCGTCCCTGTTGTGGTGGGCCTGTGGCCGGTCCTTTTGACAGGAATCTACGCTATTTCAAAGCGCAAGGAAAAAATTGCTGAACAGGAAAAACAAGCCGCAGTGGCCGAAGCAGTGGCCCGGAGCAAAGAAGAAGCTCAGACCCAGATGGAAATCCTCAGGAAAAAATGGGAGCAGGAAAAACAGTCCGCCATCAATTTCGAGGTGAAAAAAGCGCTGGAGGACGCAGAGGCCAAAGACCCGGAACCGCCGCAGATCAAGGAGGATGAGTAGCATGACAGACAATGGCAGACAGACCGTCCAAAAAATTTGGACCCCTTTCAACGTCATTATCGGCATCATACTGGCGGTGGGCGGGGTATTGACCCTGCTGCGGTTTACCCAGGGTATCGGGGCGGTGACCAACCTGGACAACAACAACCCATGGGGAATCTGGATCGGATTTGACCTGCTGTGCGGGGTCGCCCTGGCAGCCGGCGGATACGTCACTTCAGCCGCCTGTTACCTTTTCGGGCTGAAACGGTATCATTCTGCGGTCCGGCCGGCCATTCTCACGGCATTTCTGGGATATGCCCTGGTGGTCCTGGCCCTGCACTATGACGTGGGCCGTCCATGGCGGCTGCCCTACCCGATTTTCGTCTCCCAGGGGACCTCCTCCCTTTTGTTCGAAGTGGGACTGTGCGTGTTCCTGTACCTGACAGTTCTGTTCATCGAATTCACACCTGCAGCCTTTGAATGGCTGGGATTCAAAAAAATTCGGGCCGTGGTGGTGAAACTGACCCTGATTCTCACCGTTTTCGGGGTGGTCCTGTCCACCCTGCACCAGTCCTCTTTGGGCGCCTTGTTCATGATCGCTCCGTCCAAGCTCCATCCCCTGTGGTATTCTTCCTATCTACCGGTCTATTTTTTCATTTCCAGCATGTTTGCCGGCATGTCCATGGTGATTTTTGAAAGCACTCTGGCCCACAGATACCTGAGTCGACACATGGACGATACGCACCACCGGGAAACGCCCGGGGTGGCCATGGGATTTGCCAAAGCCGCCGCCTTTATGATGGCAGGGTACCTGGGCATCAAGCTGGTGGGGATTGCCATTGACGACCAGTGGGGGTACCTGGCCACGGGATGGGGTATGTGGTATCTGGTGGAGGTGATCGGGTTTGTGGCGTTTCCCGCCATTTTGTTCGCCATGGGCGTGAGGGAAAAGAACCTGACATTTGTCCGGTGGGCCGCCGCCTGGACTGTGATCGGAATCGTCCTGAACCGCTTGAATATTTCCATTATTGCGTTCAACTATCACCTGCCGTCCCACGAAAGATACATCCCCAGTGTGATGGAAATCGGCACGTCGGTCTTTATCGTCACCCTGGGTATCGTGATCTACCGCTTCGTCACCACCCGGATGCCGGTGCTGCATGAACACCCGGATTATTCGACCCAATCCCCCCGGCATGACATGACATGATGACACAGGACACTAACTTGAATCAATGGAGAAGACAACAATGAACACCGTGTTTTTCACCCTTCAGGATTTCATGGCACACACCAAGGGGATCACCTATCTGATCATGGGCGGTCTTCTTGTGGCCCTGCCGCTTTTCTGGTGGTTTCTGACGGATAGAGATGAAGAAAACTAATCAGGTGATAATGAAAAATGGAGACATAGTCGGATGCATGCGTTTTTGACAGGAATCTTCTTCTGGATCGCCGTCGGTATCTGTATCATCGGCATGGCGGTAAGATTTGTGCGGTATTTTCTGGGACTGAACTGGCAACTGGACCGGGTGGCCTACCGGGCCCATCTTGGGGCCGGAATAAAAGGGGCTGCCCGATCGATCTATAAATGGCTGATCCCCTATGGGACCAGAAGTTGGCGGACTCAACCGGTGATGACGGCCGCGTTTTTCGGATTTCATATCAGTGCCGTGGGGGTACCGCTTTTTCTGGCCGGCCACAACATGTTTCTGGAAAGCAAAACCGGGTTTTCCCTGATCACCCTGGGTCCTGCCCTGGCGGATTTTCTTTCCTGGCTGGCCGTGGGATGCGGTTTTATCCTCATCCTCAGGCGGGTGGTACTGCCAGAGGTGCGGATCATGACCACGTTATACGATTATTTTATTCTGTTTCTCGCCATGGCCCCGTTTGTCACCGGACTGATGGCCAGATATCAGGTGGGACATTATGGATTCTGGCTGAATCTGCATATCTTTTTAGGAGAACTGCTGCTGATCGCCATCCCGTTTACCAAAATGTCCCACGTATTTCTGTTTTTTGCCTCCCGTGCCCAACTGGGAATGGATTTCGGCATCAAGCGCGGGGGAATGAAAGGCACCAAAATGGCCTGGTAACCCAAAAAACGACTGGCAATATTTGTGAAGGAGAAAATGATTCATGCCGGAAGGAACCTATTGTAATAAAAAACCGGTCAACACGCCGGAGGAAGTGAACTTCCTGTTGTCCGATTCCAGTGGCACCAAGTATTACGAAGAGATGAAGCTTCTGGATGTGGACAGTGATCTGCTGGCATCCACCATTGAGAAAACCATGAAATCTCGCCTCAAAACCTGGCTGGAGATCTGCGCCCATTGCGGTATGTGTGCGGACAGCTGTTTTTTGTATCAGGTCAACAACAGGGACCCCAGACAGGTACCGGCCTACAAGATCCAGTCCACGCTGGGAGAAATCGTCAAGCGCAAAGGCAAGGTAAGCAATGAATTCATGCGCCATGCCATGGAGGTGGCCTGGGCCCAGTGCACCTGCTGCAACCGATGCGGCATGTATTGCCCCCACGGAATTGATACCGGCATCATGTTCGGATATCTGCGGGGACTGCTCTACCAGCAGGGATTCGTCCCCTGGGAACTGAAAATCGGCGCGGGCATGCACCGGGCGTATCGTGCCCAGATGGATGTCACCGATGAAGATTTTGTTGAAACATTCGAATGGATGGTGGAGGAGTACGAGGACGATTATCCCGGATTGACCGTACCAGTGGATGTTGAAAACGCGGATATTTTCTACACTGTCAACGCCAGGGAGGTCAAGCATTACCCGGAAGACCTGGCTGAAGCGGCCGTGCTGTTTCATGCGGCAGGTGAAAACTGGACCATTGCCTCCAAAGGGTGGGAGCAAACCAGCCTGTCCATGTTTGCCGGTGACTGGGAAGCCTGCAAAATGCAGGTGGTATCGGTCTACGATGCCATGAAGCGGCTCAAACCGAAGCGGATGGTGGGAACCGAATGCGGGCATGCCCACCGCGCCACGGTGATTGAAGGCCCTTACTGGGCCGGACGGCCGGACGGCCGGCCTCCGGTGGAATCGATCCATTACGTGGAATGGCTGGCAGAAGCCCTGGAATCCGGCAAACTGAAAATAGATCCGGACAAGCGGATCCAAGAGCCGGTCACGCTTCAGGATTCATGCAACTATATCCGCAACCATGGTTTAAAAATAGCCACCCGCACCATCATGAACCATATTGTCGCCCCGGGGTATTTTATTGAAATGTCCCCCAACATGGAGCACAACTATTGCTGCGGCGGCGGCGGCGGGTTCAACGGCATCGGTGTTTTCCGCAAACAGCGCAACCGGGCCCTTCTTAAAAAAAGGGATCAGATTCTGGCCACCGGCGCCAAACTGGTGATCGCCCCCTGCCACAACTGCTGGGACGCCATCCGGGACTTGGAAGAAGAATATGAAATCGGCATTCGATGGTCTTTTTTAAAACCATTGATCATCAAAATGATGGTCCTCCCGGACCATATGAAACCGGAAGAGTAACACGCCAACAAAGGGGGGAATCATGTTCAAGAAAATTCTGTTTGCCACATCGGCGACACGGGCCAGTGATCATGCCGCCCGGGTGGCATTCAACATTGCCCGAGCATACCAGGCCCATCTGGATTTTTTCCATGTACTGGGAGTCCCCTCCCGGGGGTACAGCCAGGTGGTGGTGGATATCAAGACCCGTGAACGGGTGGATGTGGATGAGGATTACATTGCCTGGGTTCGCGAGGAGATCACCACCTATTACGCGGATTACCTCAAAAACGGCCTGGATTATGACATCCATGTGGCAGTGGGAATTCCGGCCAGGGAAATCCTGCGCCGTGCAAGAGAGGTCGAACCGGATCTGATCCTCTTAGGGGGCAGCACGGAAGAGGAACATGACGGGGTTTACAAAAAAACCATGGCCGGCACCACCCTGCAGAAAGTGGCTCGGGCCGCCAGATGCCCGGTGCTGGTGGTGACCCGTCCGGCCGCCTCTTTCTGGGGAGGGATTTCCAGCATCACCTTTGGCACTGATTTCTCAAAAGCCTCGGATAGGGCGTTTGAATTTGCCCTGAAAATGGCCCGGACTCTGGACTGCGAACTCAATGTCTTTCATGCACTGCCCGTCGGCCTTCCGTCTGGTGACCGGCTCCTGTCCCAGGACGACATTGAACAGAAAATCCGTGAAAAAATGAGAATCATCCGCGCCCGGTATGAATCCCGGCTCAAGACCCTCAAAAGCTATGACATGGAGGTGTGGGAGGGGATTCCCTACATGGAAATCGTCAAATACGCCAGGGAAAGGCATTCCGACCTCATCATCATGGCCCATCATTCCAGAAAGCTGGAAACAAACGACCGGGCCTTTGGCAGCAATGTCGAACAGGTGATTGTCCGGGCCGGGTGTCCGGTAATCAGTATCAATCGTTGAAGGGAGAAGATAATGACGAAAAAAATTTTGATTATTGATGATGATCCCAATATCCTTGACTATCTTTCCGCTTTGTTCACTGACAACGGTTATGATACCCAAGTGGCGCTTGACGCGGCCAAAGGTCTTGAAACCGCCCGCCGGTTTCTGCCGGACCTGATCACGTTGGATATTGAGATGCCCGGAGAATGGGGGCCGCGGTTTTATCGTCAGATGATGCAGATCAAAGAGCTGAAAACACTCCGGTCATCGTGATCTCCGGGCTGTCCGGAAACGAACACGCCATTCCCAAAGCCATTGCCGCAGTAAAAAAACCCTTTGACAGAGAAGCACTGCTACGTATTGTGAAAGATGCCATCGGTTGACAGCACATACGAACCACGAATAGAAAAAGGAACGATGGTGTGTCATGGCTGAAACCGTATTATTAATGGATAGCGACCGTGATCATGGGGAAGCGATCCGTACTTATCTTGAACGCCATCAGTATGAAGTCTTTGTGACGGATGACGGACAGGAAATCCTGAACCATCTGAAAAAACAGAAATGGAACCTTTTGCTGGGAAATCCTTTTATTGATGGGGAGACCACAGCCGGCAGGATCGCAGACCTTCTTAAGACAGATCCCACGGCCCAGCTGATCGTTTACGGCACTTCAAACCTGGTGGACCGGGCCATGGACCGTTTTTATCTTGGCGCGGTTGCGTATTTGGAACTTCCAATCAACAGCAAAGCCCTGATGCTGAACATGGAAAAAGCCCGGAATCTATCTTTGAAAAACCGGAAAATCGACCGGTATGTTCAACGGCTCACCGACCTGCACACGGCCCGGAACCACTTTCTTCAGTTGTTTGACTCTGTGCCTTGCTTTATTTCGGTTCAGGACAGAAATCTACGCATTACCGCCATCAACAAATGGTTTAAACAACATTTCGGCAATTATGTGGGCGGATACTGCTACCAGATTTACAAACACCGGCCCACGCCCTGTGAAAACTGTCCGGTGATCCAGACGTTTGAAGACGGGCAGGTTCACAGTACCGAAGAAGTTGTGACGGCCATTTCCGGAAGACAGTACCATGTCCTGACATACACCGCCCCCATCATGGATGAAAAAGACGAGATCACCCAGGTGATGGAAATCTCCACCAACATCACTCAAATCCGGCAGCTTCAGGATCACCTGACCTCACTGGGCCTGATGCTCGGATCCATGTCCCATGGAGTCAAGGGAATGCTCACCGCCCTGGACGGCGGTATCTATCAGCTGGAAACCGGTTTGGAACGACAGGACGAAGCCCGGGTGTCACGGGCGTTCGACCAAATCAAGACCATGACCGATAAAATCAGGGAAATGGTTCTAGAAATCCTCAATTATGCCAGATCCAGACAGATGACATACGCCCCTGTGCCGGTTGCGGATATTGTGGCGAATGTCATGAAAAGTGTCAAACCGGCCGCATCGAAAAATAATGTCATGTGTGACGTTTTTATGCCTGACGAACCGGGCATCATGGAAATCGACTCCATGTGGATGGAATCCGCTCTGGTGAACTTTCTGGAGAACGCGGTGGATGCCTGTGCCTATGATCAGGGAAAACCGGCCCACCGGGTATCATTGACCGTCACCATCGAACCGGAAGAGACCGTATGCTTCTGCATACAGGACAACGGCGTCGGCATGGACCAGGAAACCCGGGAAAAGATGTTCACCCTCTTCTTCACCTCAAAAGGCTCCAGGGGGACAGGCCTGGGGCTTTTCATCGCCCATCGGGTGATTCAACAGCACGGGGGCACGGTTCACGTGACATCCGCTTTGAATGAGGGCACAACCATGACCATCCGTCTGCCCCGGAAACCTCCGGGCAGTGTCGGCGAAAATGGTGTGAGTCCGCTGACATCTGAACTGGAAGTGCCCTGATTGACGGCCATCAAAGGATGAATCGATTTGGCTATTATCATTAAAAACAAGAGTATGAAACCGGTATGAGACTCACCACCAAAAGCCGCTACGGCACCCGTCTGATCCTTGATCTGGCCATCTATGGCAAAAAAAAACCGGTGCCTCTCAGCGAGGTTGCCCGCAGACAGAATATCTCGGTCAAATATCTGGAACAGCTGGTCCGGAAGCTGAAGCAGGCCGGAATGATCAAAAGCCAGCGGGGTCCTTACGGCGGACACGCCCTGGCCAAACCCGCATCCGCCATCACGGTGGGAGATATCGTTCGGACCCTGGAAGAAAATACCGCCATAACCGATTGCGCGGAATCCGATGTCCGGCAGTGCGGCATCTGCAACCAGGCAGGGGACTGCCTGTCACGATGGGTATGGGTGGAGGCCAGCAAAGCCATGTTCCAATGCCTCGACAACATCACCGTTGCCGGCCTGATGCAGAAGGACCGGACAAGCGCCGGATCGTCACCCATCCATAACCGACCCGCGGACCTGTCTCATTGAAAAAGCTGTCCTTGTTTCTCTGAAGGGGGATGTCCCATTTTTCATCAGTTTCCACACCAGGGTCCGGCTTTTGCCAATGCGGCGGGCCACCTCGGCTTTGTTCCAGTGACATTGATCCAACAGTTCCACCAGCGTTTCCCGGGTCAGACTCGGGATGGCAGGGTCCGCAGGTGATTTGGAAGAGGATGCCTGTCTTTGACCGGTCTCCGCCGTCTGGATTTCCGCCGGCAGATCGGTTTCTGAAATATAATCGGCCGCGCAGACCACAAACGCATGTTCAACGGCATTTTCCAGTTCCCGGACATTGCCGGGCCATAGATGTGCCATCAGGCGTTTCATGGCACCTGGTGACATCCCCTTGATCCTCTTTTTCTCCCGTTTACCGGTTTTCCGGATAAAAAATTCGGTTAAAATCGGGATGTCTTCCTTTCGGTCCCGAAGCGGTGGGATCTGAATGGTGAACACCTTGAGCCGGTAAAACAGATCTTCCCGAAAGTTTCCCTGCCGGGTCAGCTCGGTCAAATTCTTGTTGGTGGCCGCAATGATCCGTATATCGATTTTCAGCTTTTTCGTATCTCCTACCCGTTCAATCTCGCGCTCCTGAAGGACCTGAGCAGTTTCACCTGCATATACGGGGTCAGCTCTCCGATTTCATCCAGAAAATAGTTCCTGTGTCCGCTTGTTCGAACCGGCCGACATGATCCTTATGGGCCCCGGTAAACGCCCCTTTGACATGGCCGAACAACTCACTTTCCAGCAGGGTCTCGGACAGGGCAGAACAGTTGACCGTCACCAGAGGCCGCTGATTTCCGAGGTGTTGTAATGAATGGCCTTAGCCACCAACTCTTTGCCGGTCCCGCTTTCTCCCTGGATCAGGACGGTGGCACGGCTGTCTGCAGCGGCCCGGATGGCTTCAAACACCTTCTGCATGGCCGGGCTTTTGCCGATGATGTTGCCCAGCCGAAACGTTTCCTGCAGCTGCCGCCGGGTATCTGCCTCTCTTTTTCTGACCAGGGACAGCTTGGTCAGATCTGTGATGGTTTCAACGATGCCCAGGATTCGGCCCTGGTCATCTTTTGCCAGGCGGGCGTTTTTGATGACTGGCACATCATATCCTTCCTTGTGCCTGACAAAGCATTCCTTGGCTTCAGTACGGCCGTGGCGCATCACTCCGCATTCATGGATGTCTGCCGGGCACTGCTTCCCATAGCACCGGCTGCATTGAAGAATGTCGCATCGCTGCCCCACCGCTTCCAGGGCGGAGAAGCCCGATATTTTTTCCATGGCCCGGTTCCAGGAGGTGATGATCCCCTGGTCATCCAGGGTGAACAAGCCTTCGGCCATGGTATCGATGATCTGGTTCAAAAAATGGACGTTCCACAGTTCATGGGTTTTCACGAATTTTCACGCTCCTTAAAGCAGACAGGGTTTCTCTTGGGCTCCCTACGGATGAAGATGTCAAACGGTAACTGCCAAACGGATACCCGCCTGCTGACACTTTCATCATTATATAATAGTGGTCTCGCAGGCCATGATGGTTGCCGGTTTTCATCAATGATACACCACCCGTTTTCCCAGCGGGGCAAAACACACCATTGCCAGCCTGAAATGGGCGAATCCGAAAGGGATGCCGATGATGGTGAGGCACAGGCCGGCACCGGCAAGGATATGGGATATGGCCAGCCAGATCCCCGCCAGAACAATCCAAAAAAAATTGGCCAGCCCTGTACCGATCAGTCGCTCCCCACCCAGGTCCCTGGCATCCACCAGGTCTTTGCCGAACGGGAATGCGGCAAAACCGGCGATCCGGAACGCGGCCCAGGCAAACGGGATACCCACCACCGTGACAAACAGGAGTCCCCCGGTCAGAATCCACAGCAGCCAGGCGATAAAACCGCCCCCGAAAATAAACCACAAAATATTGAGTATCAGCGTCATTGATATCCTCCGGTATTCCGATGCTGTTCTTGTGCCGCCGGATGGCGCGTGTTGCATCTATCCGCCAAAGAATTAGCATCCGTCCCTTTTTTGTCAAACACTGGTTTCACCGGATCCGCCACAGCCTTCCTGTCAGACGAACAATGGGGTTAGCTACAAAAAACTTGATTTTGATCCGTTATCCCTATAGCCTATACAAACGGAATCAGATGAAAAAAGGACCGCAAAAACGTATGGAAAACCGCAAACACATGATGACCATCTGGGTAGGATGCCTGATATGCCTATTTCTGGCTGCCGGGTGCAGCAGCACCTACTATGCCGCCATGGAAAAACTGGGCAGGGAAAAACGGCATCTGCTGACAGGTAATGTCGAAGATGTCAAAGACAGCCAGGAGGAAGCCAAAGAGGAATTCACCGATGCACTGAAACAAATCCAGGCATTGTACGGCTTTGACGGAAAAGAGCTGGAAGGGATCTACAAAAAGATCAAATCCAGTTACGAGGATTGCCGGTCCCGGGCCGAGCAGATCGAAACCCGGATCGCCAAAGTCAAGACCGTGGCCGGAGATCTGTTTGGGGAATGGGAAACCGAAATCAATGACATCCAGAACCCGGATCTGCAGGCTGCCAGCCGCCGCTCCAAGGCCGATACCCATGCACGGTATCAGAAAATGGAAGCCGCCATGGACCAGTCTGCCAAGGCCATGGCGCCGGTGCTGGCCAAACTCAACGACATGGTACTGTTTCTCAAGCACAACCTCAATGCCAGGGCCATCGGGGCCCTGGGAAACGAAGCCATGTCCATTGAAACCGATGTGGATGCACTGATCACAGACATGAACCGTGCCATTGCGGAAGCGGACCAGTTTATCGCACACATGTAGCTGAGTGCGGTCAAAGGTGTTGCCAGGAGACAATCGACCATGAACGTAGACGGAAAACAGATGCAGCCCATCTGGTTTGACCGGGACACCAAAACGGTCCGGGTCATTGACCAGCGGCTTCTGCCCCATGAGTTCATCATCAAGGACCTGACCCATTTGGACGAGGTGATCCATGCCATTCAGGAGATGGTGGTCAGAGGGGCCCCACTTATCGGCGCCACCGGTGGCATGGGGGTGTATGTCATTCTGGTTCAGGAAGGCAGCCGGGGCATGGATGATCAGTGGTTTTTCAGCCAGTGCGACCGCCTGACGCCCGGCCCACGGCCACAAATCTGGCCTGGGCCGTCAACCGGGTTCAGGCAAAAGTCATGAAAACACCCACTCTTGACCAGCGTATTCAGACTGCGCTGGACGAATCGCTGGCAATTATGGCTGAAGAAACGGACAACTGCAAAAAAATCGGTACCCACGGGCTGATGCTGATCCGGGAGATTGCCGACCGCAAACCCGGGGAACCGGTGAATATTCTGACCCACTGCAATGCCGGTTGGCTGGCCTGCATTGAATACGGCACAGCCACCGCTCCGATCTACGCAGCCCACAATGCCGGCATCCCGGTTCATGTGTGGGTGGATGAAACCAGGCCCCTGAACCAGGGAGCGCGCCTGACAGCCTGGGAGCTGGGAAAGCACGGCATCCCCCACACCGTGATTACGGACAATGCAGGCGGGCATCTGATGCAACACGGCCAGGTGGATCTGGTGATCGTGGGTACAGACCGCACCACCCGGGCAGGGGATGTGGCAAACAAAATCGGCACCTATCTCAAGGCCCTGGCGGCCAGAGACAATGATATTCCTTTTTATGTCGCCCTGCCCGCCTCCACGTTTGACTGGGACATCACCGACGGGATCCGGGAGATCCCCATTGAAGAGCGGAATCCCGATGAAATCCGGTATGTCCAGGGACGGCACGATGGGACGATCACCCGGGTATTGGTCACCCCCGAAAACAGTCCGGCGGCCAACCATGCCTTTGATGTGACACCGGCCCGGCTTGTGACCGGATTTATCACGGAAAGAGGGGTGTGCGATGCTTCGGAAACCGCCATTGCCGCATTGTACCCGGATCAATTCAAAACCGACTGACATGTTTTTCAGGGGCCTATGACAACCGATTTGGAAAAAAAAGTGATCGCCCTGCTCCAGACCGATATCCCGGTGACGCAGCGGCCTTTCCGACAGATGGCCGAACAGACCGGCATCACTGAGGAACAGTTTCTGGGCGTGCTGACAGATCTCAATCAGCGGGGTATTATCCGGCGGTTCGGCGCAACGCTCAAACACCAGAAATCCGGATTCAAAGCCAATGCCATGGTGGCCTGGAACGTGAACGAAACCAGGGTGGAACAGGTGGGAACGGCCATGGCCGAATTTGATGAAATCACCCACTGCTACCGCCGCGATCCGGCGCCGGGCTGGCCTTATAACCTGTACACCATGGTCCATGCCGGCACCGAAGCCGAGTGCCGGGCTCTGGTGGAAAAAATTGCCGCCACTGTGGAAGAAAAAAAATTATACCCTGCTGTTTTCCAGAAAAGAGCTGAAAAAGACCTCCATGAAATATTTCGAGGACTGACCGCGCTTCTATGACGGATTCCCCCCATGTCCTGTGTGTGAATCCCTGGATTCATGACTTTGCCGCATTTGATTTCTGGCTGAAACCTTTAGGACTGCTGACCCTGGCCGGTATGCTGCGCCAGGCCGGCATCCGTGTCAGTTTCATCGACTGCCTGGACCGGTACCACTTTCGTGAAACAGGGCCTGTGAAAACCGGATGGGACGGCCGGGGGCCTTTCCGGAAAACCCCTGTGGCCCCGACGGATGTGTTGCCCCCATCGGCCGGTCCGTTTCCTAAGACCAGGCAGACCTTTTCACGATACGGGATTCTACCGGAATGGTTTATCGATGACCTGACTTCCCTCAATCCCCCGGATCTGATTTTTGTGACCTCCCTGATGACCTACTGGGCCTCAGGGGTTGCGGAAACCATTTCCGTGATCCGGTCGGTGTTTCCCGAGGTGCCCGTGGTCTTAGGGGGAAAATACGCCACCTTGTGTCAGGACCATGCCATGACGTTTTCCGGGGCGGATCATATTGCCGCCGGCCAGGGAGAGCCGGTGCTGGAAGAAATTGTATCCCGGTTTACCGGTTTCCCACTCCATCTGAATACCCTGCCGGAGGATCCGCCCTTTCCCGCCCTAGACCTGTGCTCGAAACTAACCTATGCACCGATACTGACAGCGAAGGGGTGTCCGTTTTCCTGCGACTACTGCGCATCCTCTTTTCTGGAACCCCGCCTGATCCGCCGCTCCGTGGAACGGGTGTTTGAGGAGATCTGTCACTGGCATCACCGATACAAGGTCAAAAACGTTGCGTTTTATGATGACGCTCTGCTGGTGAACGGGCCCGGCCATGCATACCCATTAATGGAAAAAATCATTCAATCGGATCTGGACCTATTTTTCCATACCCCCAATGCCCTGCACATCCGGGAAGTGACCCCGGAAGCGGCAGATCTCATGTTCCGGGCCGGTTTCAAGAGCATCCGTTTAGGCCTCGAAACCGCCGCGTTTTCCAGGACCAGACGTCATGATGTCAAAGTCTGTGCCCATGAATTCTTTAGGGCGGTTTCTGCGTTGAAACATGCCGGATTCAAACCCGGCCAGATTGGGGCTTATCTGTTGTGCGGCCTGCCGGATCAGAACCTGGATGACGTGGCCGAATCCATGGCATTTGTCAGAAACGCCGGCATTCTGCCGGTGCTGGCCCATTACTCCCCGATTCCCCACACCCCTTTGTGGGACACTGCCATTACCCGGGCCCGTTCGATCTGACCCGCCATCCGGTGTTCACCAACAACAGCCTGTTTCCCTGTGTCCGATCCGAACGGGACCGGCGCCGTATTTCCCAATTGAAAAACCAGCGGGTTTCAGATATAGTTTGACCGGTATTAGTGAACTCGGATGCATTGGGCACCCTTTTTTGTTTCCCAAAACCAATGAAATGAATCATCATGATCGTATTTGATCTGGAATGTATCAACGGCCACGCGTTTGAAGGATGGTTTCAAGACAAGCGGGAGATGGAATCCCAACAGGAGCAGGGTCTGCTGCAATGTCCGGTCTGCGACACCACCTCGGTGGTGCAGAAGCTGCATCCCATTGCCATCAGAACCTCGGCCCCGGCCCGGAAATCCGAAGCGCACCAGGCTCTCCAGGCCGGACAGGAGGCTATGGCCGAACTGACGGAGCGGGTGGCCCGGTTTGTGGAAAAAAAATTTCGAAGATGTGGGGACCTCGTTTGCCTCAGAAGCATTGAAAATGCACTTCGGGGCGTCTGAACACAGAAATATCCGGGGAACCACTACGCTGGAAGAGGAAAAAACCCTTCACAAGGAAGGGGTACAGGTACTCAAAATTCCAATCTTTAAAAAGCCAGACGAGGAACTCAACTAATGATCCCAATCCGACATATGTTTTCCAGGTTTTCCATTTCTTTTTTCCGTATCTTCACCGTGATACTGAGCGCGGCGGTGGTTACCAGCTGCGCGGGATACCAGTTCGTCATCTCCTTTGATCAGGTCAACGGATTAAAGCAAAACGATCCGGTGATCTTTGAAGGGAGCACGGTCGGGCAGGTAAAAAAAATCACCTATACCCAAGAGGGGACGTTTGAGGTGTCCGTGGAAATTTCAGAGTCTTTTTCAGACTGCGCCACGGAAAATTCCCGGTTTTTCATCGGCAATGCCCCTGAAAATCCGTCTGCCAGAGCGGTGATCATTGAACAATCCCAAACCGGCGGTAAAAAAATTCCCGCCGATGCCGTGGTTGACGGTAGCACCAAATCCCAGGCAGACATCGCTGCCGAGTCGCTGGAACAGATGTGGCAGGCCATGGGAAAAAAAATGAACAACCTGATGAAACAGCTGGAAACCATTCCGGAAACCGAAGAATATCAGGCACTCAAAGACACCATGGCGGAACTGGAACAAAAGCTGAAATCATCCGGGCAGAAAATGGGAGACACTCTGAAGAACGACATTCTGCCCCGGCTGGAAGAAAAGATCAAAGCCTTGGCGGACAGTCTCCGGCAGCAGGGCAAGGAACATCAGGCTGAAAAACTGGAAAAGGATTTCGATCGATTGCAGAAAATATAATCCCTTTTTAAAATTGTCTTTTAAAATTTTCGGATCAGCACCACGCCCGCAGTGATCAGCGCGATGCCCAGGATTCGGAGCCAGGAGATGGATTGTACCGGCACGCCCAAAAGACCGAAGTGGTCCAGTGCCACGGCCATGAGCAGCTGGCCCGCCACCACCAGGCTGAAAGTGAGGGTCGCGCCAGCCGGGGGTCAGGATGATCACGGACGTGACATAAAATGCCCCCAGAAGCCCGGCCGAGCCACACCCACCACTCGATACCGGCCGCCTGACGTACGGCGGTGAAATCCATGCGCAGAAACAGGCCGTAAGCCAGCAGTCCCAGGGCACCCACACAAAATGAGATCAGGGCCGCATACACCGGATCTCCGATGCCACGGCCCATTTTCCCGTTGAATCCGGCCTGGACCGGGGCCATCATCCCGGCCAGAAGTGCCGTAAGCAGCCAGATCAGTTTCATAAGACGTCCCTTATCTGTTTGCCTGCAGAACGGTCACATTGACTTTCCGGTGCCTCGGACCGTCAAACTCGCAGAAAAAATGGACTGCCAGGTGCCCAGCACCAGGGACCCGTTTTCCAGGGCCACCATCTCGGACGGACCGAACAGGCTGACCTTGATATGGGCCGCGGAGTTGCCTTCAATGTGCCTGTATTGGTCATCCCAAGGCACGATTTTGTTGATGGTGTTCAGAATGTCCGTTGGCACGGCCGGGTCTGCATTTTCATTGATGGTGACCGCCCCGGTGGTATGGAGAGAACAGACATGCACCAGACCGTTCTGTATGCCGGAACCCTCCACCACCCGGCGGACCTGATCCGTGATGTCGATCATCTGGGTCCGGCTGCCGGTTTTAATGGAAATCATCATGCCATACCTCCTCCCCCAGTGTCCCGGGCATCGTCTGTTGAGAGCGTGACCAGTATATAGAACAAGCCCTCTGAGGGGAGGGCGCATCCGGACTGTCGGATCCCCACAGATCTCCGTCCGGATACAGCCCCTCAGGGGCGGGGGGTGTGGTGTCTGTCAATACCCCCCCTCACCAATTGCATGCGGTTATTTTGTGCGGCTATTTTTTGACCAGGGCCACTGCCCGTTCCACCACATTATCCACGGAAATGCCTAAGTTCTTCAAAACCTCTCCACCGGGAGCAGACCTTCCGAACTGCTCGATGCTGATCATAGCCCCCTCCGGTCCCACATATTTCTCCCATCCCATGGCAATCCCGGCTTCCACGGCCAGGCGGCAAGGAACATCCGGGGGCAGAATCCGGTCCCGGTAAGCGGACAACGCCTTGTCAAACCATTCCCAGGACGGCATAGACACCACAGATGCCATAATGCCATGATCCGCTTCCAGGATTTCCGCGGCCTTCAGGCTGACATGGACTTCCGAGCCCGTGGCAATGAGAATCAGGTCGGCGTCGTTGCCCAGGTTTCGAATGGTGTAGGCCCCGTACTGGAACTCCCCGTGCCGTTTTGACACATCCAGGATGGGCAGTTTCTGCCGGCTCAGTACCAGGGCAGTGGGGGCGTTGGTGGTGGTCAGGGCCTGTTTCCAGGCCAGGGCCGTTTCATTGGCATCCGCCGGCCGAACCACGTGAAGCCCGGGAATGGCGCGCAGGGCCGCCAGATGCTCCACCGGCTGATGGGTGGGGCCGTCTTCGCCCACGGCCACGCTGTCATGGGTGAACACATAGATGACCGGCAGCTTCATCAATGCGGCCAGACGGATGGCCGGACGCATGTAATCGGCAAACACCAGAAACGTGCCGCCGTAAGGCCGGACCCCAGAATGCAGATACATGCCGGACATAATGCCGCCCATGGCATGCTCCCGAACCCCGAACCGGATGTTCCGGCCGTTCCGGCTATTTTTCTGAAATTCAGCGGCGCCGTTCAAATAGGTTTTGTTGGACGGGGCCAGGTCGGCGGACCCGCCCATGAGAGACGGCAGGTTCGGGGCGATGGCGTTGAGCACCTTTCCCGAGGCGGCCCGGGTGGCCGTCGGTGCATCGGATACGGAAAAATCCGGAATGTCCTTGTCCCAGTCTTTTGTCAGAAATCCACTCACCGCATCCACAAACAGCGCCGCTTCCCTGGGATACGCTTTTTTGTAGGACAAAAAGATATCCTGCCAGGCGTTTTCCACGTTTTCTCCGGCAGTGACAGCTTCTTCAACCAGGGCTGTCACCGGTTCTGGCACGCAAAATGACTGATCTTCGGGCATGCCGTAAAATTTCTTGGTCAGCCGGATCTCCTCCTCACCCAGAGGGGCCCCATGGGCATCGGCCGTGTCCTGCTTGTTCGGGCTGCCATAGGCGATATGGGTCCGAATCTTGATCAGAGACGGCCGGCCCTGTTCCTCTTTTCCGGCCTGAATCGCGATTTCAACGGCATCCAGGTCATTGCCGTTTTCCACTTCAACCACATGCCAGTTCATGGCCGAAAATTTATCTGCCACGTTTTCCGTGAACGCGATGTCCGTGGCCCTTCAATGGTGATCTGGTTGTCATCATAGATCAGAATCAGTTTGCCCAGGCCCAGGTGACCGGCCAGAGACACCGCTTCCATGGCCACCCCTTCCATGAGGTCCCCGTCCCCGCACATGCAGAAGGTATGGTGATCGATGATAGAGGCATCTGTCTTGTTGAAACGGGCCGCCAGATGGGATTCGGCAATGGCCATGCCCACGCGTTGGCGATTCCCTGACCCAGGGGGCCGGTGGTGGTTTCCACGCCCGGGGTCTCCCCGTATTCCGGGTGACCCGGGGTCCGGGATCCCCATTGCCGGAAATTCTTCAGATCATCCAGGGTCAGGCCGTACCCGAACAGGTACAGCAGGCTGTAAAGCAACGAAGAGACGTGCCCGCCGGACAGCACAAACCGGTCCCGGTCTATCCAGGCCGGGTTTTGGGATTGTATTTCAAACACTTTTTGAACAGCACATAAGCGGCCGGTGCCAGGCCCATGGGCGCGCCGGGATGGCCGGAATTGGCTTTCTGCACCGCATCCATACAAAGGGTTCGAAGGGTATTGACCGTCAGTTGATCCAGATTTTCCGTGGCATCGACCATGATTGTTTTCTCCTGATAAGTATATTAATAGCGGCCTGTGTTACAGAGCCCTCATGAATTCGGGTTTGAGTTTGATTTTTCCGCTCAACGCCTGAGCGATCTGATCCAGGGTTTTTTCTTTGTCTCTGGGAAGCCGGGCCCGGATGGGCAGATAATTGGAGGCGTGGTTGGCATGGAACAGCCCGTCCGTCAGATGGGTGGAAGCGATCATCTGGCCCAGTTCCGCCAGCATCTGTTCCGGGGAGGGCAGCGTGAACCGGCCGGCCTGGTAATCGGCATGCAGCTCCGTGCCCGGAATCAGCATCAGGCTCAACGCCCCAACAAAGTCGGGATCGATTTCAGACAGAACCCGCCCGGTCTCTTTGGCATGAACCAGGGAGCGTTCTTTCCCGGCCAAGCCCACCAGCACGGTGACCGACAGTTGAATGCCCGCCTGTTTCACCCGTTTTCCCATGCGGATCATCTTGTCGGCGGTGGCGCCTTTGCAGATATCGGCCAGGACCTGGTCATCCCCGGATTCCAGGCCCATGTAGGCGATGCCCACTCCCAGGGATGCCAGTTTTTCCAGTTCTTCATCGGTTTTCATACTGATGCCCTTGGTGTTGGCATACACCCCCACCCGCTCCACCCAGGGAAGGCGCTCTTGTATCCGCTCCAGAATGGGGACCAGCCGCCGCATGGGTACGATCATGGCATCCCCGTCACAGATGAACAGCCTTTTTTGCCGGGTAAGATGGGTTCTGGCATACTCGATATCCTGAAAAATGATGTCGTCTTTTTTAATGGCGAACCGCTTTTCCCGGAAACTGCCGCAAAAGGTGCATTTGTTGTGGGAACACCCCAGGGTGACCTGAAGCAGGATGCTGTCCGCCTCGCTGGGGGGCCGTATGATCATTCCGTCGTAATGCATAAGAAACCGTTTTCCTGTTAAAATTTCAAAGTCTTTCTTTTAACAGGTATTGCCCGAAATTTCAACCAGATGAAACAGCTGTCCCCGGTGAATTCATTCAAAACGTCAATCCATCGGGTTCAGCCCTTCAGAACCGTTGACTTTTTCCCACAGAGCTATCAAATTTTTACCACCCAGGGAACAAGGGAAGGCATTCTTCGTGCCCTTTGCGGTTTTAACAAAACAATTTTTTGCATTCCTAAGTATATCTTATCAAGAATGGTTTAGCCCTGAGGGTCGCCGGTTTCAATGGATTCCCTGTCCGCCGGGCCATGGGAGAAGATTACTTGGTGCTCAGATTCTTGACCGAACGGATCTCTCCGGTTTCCGCCAGAAGCTTGAACACCTTGTATCCCCGGTCTCCCACAAACATGGACCGGCCCACCCCGCCGGCTGAAATCGGGCTTTTATAGCTGAGCATCACGACCCAGAACTGGTCGTCATCCGTGATCTCCGCTTCTTCAAACAAAATTTCGCCCAGTTCATGATCCGGATACAATTTTTTCAGATGCTCGATGGCCCGGGCGGACGCTTCATTGACATTGATCATGACCGGTCCCTCCAGCCGTTATTGACGTCTTCTTTCAGATCCAGCCCTTTGAACAGCGGCTTGATATCCAGCAGCGGGGTGCGGTCCAGCACGTCAATGCCTGAAATATCCAAGCGGGTACCGTCGATGCTGTTGAGTCTGACGGTGCTCAACCCGATGGGATTGGGCCGGCGGGGAGAGCGGCTGGCAAACAGCCCGACTTCCATGCCCCCGCCGCTGGGGGGCCGGACATGCAGAGTCACAGGTTTGTCCGGCCGGTCCAGAAAAAAAAAACACCTGGATATAGTTGAAACTGTCCAGCCGGTATAGCCCGTCAGCCAGTTCCGGGTTCAACAGAATGTAAAACCTCCCGGCTGACTCCGAATCCGGCTGATGGGGCACCTCGTCATGGGTGTGATAGGGGGTGTGAATGGTTCCGATGGGATGAAACAGGATGTCCATGGGGCCTCCTTGCTTTAGAATAGATATCCTGGCCCGGAGGCCAGGTTTTCCATGTTGGAATAAATCAGGCACACCACTCAAAAGGATGACGGGCCTGCCGGTCAGGGACGGGTCAGGTCCCGGGCGCTGCGAATCAGGGTCCGGGTGTAGTCATGCTCCGGATGATGGATGATCCCTGCTGCGGCCCCGGTTTCAACCATCCGGCCGCCTGCCATCACCCCGATGCGGTCCGCCACCTTTCGTGCCAGTCCGATATTATGGGTCACAAAGAGCAGGGTCAAGCCTTTTTCGATCTGAAGGGTCAACAGCATCTTGAGCACCTTGGCCTGGACGCTGGGGTCCAGCGCACTGGTGGGTTCGTCCGCAATGAGCAAATCGGGTTCATGTACCAGGGCCCGGGCCAGGCAGACCCGCTGGATCGCCCCCATGTTCAGTTCATGGGGATAACGCTTCAGAAACTCCGGGGCACTGGACAGGCGCACGTCCGACAGAGCGGACCGGACCCGGTCTTTCACTTCCGGCTCATCGGTTAGGGTTTTGTGAATCCGAAGGGGTTCCGCCACGATCTCGAACACGGTGAGCCGGTGGCTGACCGATTCCGTCGGGTTTTGATAAATAATGCCGATACGGGTAGCCAGGGAGGCGGGATTATTTTTCACCCACTGATCCATGTCCCTGCCCTGGAAAGTGCGGGTGCCCTGGTTCGGCCACATTGCTCCGGCCGCGATCATGGCCAGGGTGGTTTTGCCGGACCCGGTCTCCCCCACCAGGCAGAACACTTCTCCGGCCATAAGCGTCAGGTCCGTGGGATGCAGAGCCGTTATTTTTCCATAGGATTTGGCCACTTGAGTGAATTCCAGAATTTTGGCGATGCCGCCCCGGATGCACCGGACCCGGTGGTCTCCGTCCGGGGTGATCTCCATTTCCACCGTCCCGATGGCACAGGCGGGAATGGCCTGGGTGCACCGGGGCTTGAACAGGCACCTTCGGGCGGGGCATGTCCGCCTTGATGATACGCATCCGGGGTCGCCACATGGGTGTGCACATGGGATCTACCGTTGTCCGCTGCATGGGCATGGACCATCCGGTAAAACGCATCCCCCCGGATCCCGCCCAAGTCCCGCACCGCATCCATGGTGGGAAAGGCCCGGGCTAGGGCCAGGGTATAGGGGTGGGCCGGTCGTTCCATCAAATGCCGCCCCGGAAGATACTCCATGACCTGGCCCAGGTAGAGCACGGCGATCTCATCGGCCAGAGCCCCGGCCAGGTCCAGGTCATGGGTGATGAGCAGCACGCTTTTGTTTTGGTCACGGCAATCCCGGATCACTTCGGCCACAAAGGATTTGGTCACGGCATCCAGGGCTGCCGTGGGTTCGTCTAAAATCAGCACCGGCGGATCCAAGATCAGGCTCATGGCCAGAAGCCCCCGCTGGATCTGGCCTCCGCTCAATTCATGGGGATACCGGCCGGCCAGGTCCGGTGCCAGCCCCATGTCCGTCAGCTTTGTCCGGGCCAGATTTAAGGCCTGACGTTTGGGAGTGCCCCGCTGGACCAACGGTTCTGCCACCTGGTCCACAAGGCGGTGCACGGGGTTGAAACAGGCGGCCCCGTTCTGGAACACCATGGCAACGGTCCCCCACCGGACACGGGTCATGTGGATGTCATCCAAGGCCAGCAGATTGTCGTTTCCCAGACGAATCCCGCCTTGAACCCTGGCATTTTCCGGCAAAAGCCCCATGACCGCTTTGCCCAAAGTGGTCTTTCCGGAACCGGATTCACCCACCAGGGCGGTGATGCGGCCCGGGGCCAGGGTCAGATCCATCCGGTCCAGGGCCAGCAGAGAATGGTCATCTTCGGTATATTGAACCGTCAAGTTGCGGATGGTTATCAGCACAGAAAAATCATTCCTTCCGGGTTCAGGTTAAAACGCGGTTTTCAGCCGGGGATCAAATATCCGCTCCAGACTGATGGTCACAAAGGTGGTACCCATGATCAGCACGGACAACAGCAGCACCGGCGGAACCAGCCAGTTGAGCCAGATGTTCATATAGTAATATTTCAACGCATAATGGATCATCAGGCCCAGGGATTTCTGGGCCGGGTCGAACAGTCCCAGAAACGCCAGGGACGCTTCCATGAAAACCGCCATACGCAGTTTGGCTGCAAAATTGATCAGATACATGGGAAACAGCTCCGGCATCAGGTGCCGGAAAATGATGTACCGGGATGATCCTCCCATGTGCTGCGCCGCCTGGATGTGCAGGCTGTGTTTCGCCGTCAGGGCCTGGGCCCGGATCCCTCTGGCCGTGGTGGGCCAGGTAAGCACCCCCAGGGTCAGGGCCAGGATCCAGGGGGCAGGCCTTAAAACGCGGCCTGCAGAATCAGAATCATGACCGAGGGAACCGCCAGCACAATGTCGGCCAGGCGCATCAGGCTTTGATCGATCCATCCGCCCTTCCAGGCCGCCAAAAGACCGGCCATCGATCCCAGGACCAGGCCGGCGGCTGCAGCAACGATTCCGAAGACCACGGTGTTTCTCAGCCCATACACCAGTTCTGCCAGAATATCCATGCCACCGTCATTGACCCCCAGCCAGTGACGGGCAGAAGGGGGATCCAGGGGAGTGAACGAGATATCATGCGGATCCCAGGGTACCAGAACAGGCCCGGCAGCACCCAGGCAAAGCAGCAGCCCCAGCAGAACGGCGCCGATGACAAACCAGGGATCGGTCAATATCCGTTTTCGGGCATCAAGATGCATGGGCCACCCGGGGATCCAGCAGGGTATAGACGAATTCCAGGGATAGATTCACTCCCAAAACCATCATGGAGGCGGCCAGGACAATGCCCTGGATCAGCGGCAGGTCCCGCATGGCAATGGCGTTGAACAGCAGAGTCCCCAGGCCGGGATAGGAGAAGATGGTCTCCACCACCAGAGCCCCGGTGATCATGAAAGCGAACCGAAGCCCGAACCGGGTCACCAGGGGCAACAGCGCATTCCGGGCCGCATGGGCGTACCGCACCCGGGCCGGCGGCAGCCCTTTGGCCCGGGCCGTCAGCACGAACGGGTGTTTCATCACCATGACCATGCCGGCCCGAGCCAGCAGAAAATTGCCGGGGAAATAGGCCATCACCAGGGTAATCAGAGGCAGGGCCAGATGGTGCAGCAAGTCCGCCGCCTGCTGCATGAATGTGTGGTCCGCATACGCAGTCCGGGCACCGGCCGCCGGAAACCAGCCCAGGTGCAGGGCGAACACCAGCAGCAAAAGCGCCCCGGAACACAGCTCCGGGATACCCTCCAACACGGTCATGAGCCCCACCCCGGCTTTTTCCGTCCGGGTTCCCCGGCGCCAAGCCGCTTCCACCCCCAGAACAAATCCCAGCAATGACGACAAAAGATGGGCCGTTCCCATAAGCAGCAGCGTCCAGGGAAACGCGCCGAAAAACAGGGACGACACCGGGGCCTGAAACGCTTGGGAAAATCCCCAGTCCAACCGAAACAGTCGTCCCAGAAACGCAGTGAAACCGGAGTCTTCCTGGTAACGAATCCGCAGATCCGCCTCCTGCTGGACCGTCAAAACCACATCAGAGGAACCGTACATGGCCGTAACAAAGTCCCCGGGCAGCATCCGGGGCAGGCGGTAACTCAGAAACGCCAGGAACAGGGCCGCCGCCAAATAGGCCAGCACCGGGGTCAGCCAGGTATGTCGGGCAGAAAAATCCATGAAACCTCTTTGTCAAAGGACCTGGAAATGGGATCCTCCCGTTTCAGCGGATCAGTGCCAATTTGTTCTGGGGGATCGGCACCCCTTTGGCTATGCCGCCCCGGGTATAGAACCAGGTGATCTCTTTTTTCGGGTTGAAGGCGGCCAGGGTCACGGGATAATACAATGAGACGGCCGGCATCTCCATAGCATACACCGCCTGAATATCAAACACCAGGCGTTTGCGTTTTTCCGGGTCCATTTCCGTCATCTGGGCCTCTATCAATGCGTTGAGTTTCGGGCAGACGTCATACCGGGCACTGTTCACGGATCCGGCCCCATAAACGGGAGAAATCATTTCACTGAGCACTTTGGGGTCTCCGGCAATACCGCCGTGGCCGGACACAGCTAGGTCGAAATCCCAATTTTCACCGGGTGTCTGCAGTGGTCTGCTCCTGGTTCACCAGGGTGACCTGCATCCCGATATGGCTGAGCTGCCGGGCGATGATCTCGCCGTCCCGGTCAGATACGCTTTCCCCGCCCACTGTAAGATTGGAGGCGATCAATTCCAGGGCCAGCGGCTTGCCGGCTTTTTGAAATATCCCGTCCGGACCCGGTGTCCAGCCCAAAGAGGCGATAATCTCCTTGGCCTCTTCAGGATCGTGGGGAAAGACAGGGGTGTCGGGATTGTACATCTCGTGATCAATGCTGAGCAACCCGAACGAGGCCGGGGTGCCGAACCCCCGGTGAGATTTGTCGATGATCTCCTGCCGGTCGATGGCATGGGCCAGGGCCCGGCGGAAAGCACTGTCATTAAAGGGCGGTTTTTGTGGTTGATCATCAGCTTCTTATTCCAGCCCCGCTCATTTTCAATGACAGTCAGCCCCTTTTTCTTCAGCAGGGCCGCCATGTCCGGCTGGATGTTGGCCAGATCTGCCTGGCCCGTGGAAAGGGACATCAGCGCCTTGGCGGTGCGCACATAGATCAGGCGGTCGATCTTAGGGGGTCCCTGGTAATAGTCGTCAAACGCCTCGAACAAATAGGTGCCCTGGGTCTTGTCAAAATTTTTGAACACATAGGGGCCGCTGCCGATCATGCAGGCGGGTTCGATGCAGGCCCGGGGATCGGTGACCGTTTTCCACACATGCTCGGGAATCACCGGCATGGTGCCGCCGATGTCGGACAGAAACGGGGCATAGGGGGTGGACAGGTGGATGACCACGGTGTGATCATCTACGGCTTCGGCCCGGTCCAGGGCGTCCATGGAGATCCACTGGTAGGGATGCTCTTGAAAATAGGCAATGGTAAACGCCACATCATGGGCCGTCACAGGTTTCCGTCATGCCACCGGGCAGCCGGGTCCAGGTGAAACGTGAATGCCAGATTTTCCGGATCATAGGACCATTTTTCAGCCAGCGCCGGCACATATCCTTTTTCATCCTTCCACACCAGGGTGTCGAACACCCAGGACATGCGCACATACCCGGGCCCCCGGGGATAATGCCTAAACGGGGTGGGATATCCCCAGTCCCCTTTGCCATCGGCAATGCGGATCACACTGTCATTGGCCCATGATGCAGTTCCACTGCCGGCGAAAAACACTGCTACTGAGACAACCACCATCAGCACAACGGCATAACGGCCCAAGGCCATCCGATAACACCGGGTTTTTCCGGGGTCAGAATATGGGTTCCTAAGCCCCATGCCTGTCGATTCAAACAACGCCATTCAGGCCTCCTTTTTCAAAAAAAAACCATGAAAACACCATCCCGGATCCGGGACATGCCTTCATGGCAGCGGGTTCATACGTATCTACAAAAGGGTTGGTGCATCAGGCTTCATGCCAGTATTGGCAATTGTCATACCAGAACCTGCCGGAAAATGACAGTCTTTTTTATTTGTGCCGTCATGGTAATTTTATTTGATCAGGCCATTGATTTGAGATATGTTGCAGACCATCCAAAAAAGGGGTTAATGCAAGGAGTGACACTATGGAAAATACCGATGCCCGGTACCGGGCATACCTGAATATTCTCAAAGAAGAACTGATGCCGGCCATGGGATGCACCGAACCCATTGCCGTGGCTTATGCTGCGGCCCGGGCCGCAACGGTGCTCGGGGAGCGGCCAGACCGGGTAACGATTGAGGCCAGTGACAATATCGTCAAAAACGTCAAAAGCGTGGTGGTGCCAAATACCGGGGGGATGCGGGGCATTGCAGCGGCTGCGGCCGCCGGGATCGCCGCCGGGGATGCGGACAAACAGCTGGAGGTGATCGCTTGTGTGGATGCCGCCGGTCAGGATCGGATCCGGCAGTTTATAGAGACCTGTGCCATACGGACCCTCCCGCTTTCCTCCGGCATCCTGTTCGACCTGAAAGTCACGGTTTTCAAAGGACCATCCAGCGCCATGGTACAAATTTCCCATTTTCACACCAATATTGTTCTGATTCAAAAAACGGCGATATTTTGTACCGGAATCAGGACTGTGATGAGATCAACACCACGGTGCTCACAGACCGGACTCTGCTCAATGTCAGGGATATTGTGGCGTTTGCCTCTTCAGTGACCCTTTCCGAAGTGGAAAGCCGGCTTCAGAAAATGGTGGATCACAACATGGCCATTGCGGAACAGGGAATGACCGGAGAATGGGGCGCAAACATCGGCACGGTGCTGCGGGATGTGTGGGGAGACGATGTCAAGATTCGGGCCAAAGCCATGGCCGCTGCGGGATCCGATGCCCGGATGAGCGGGTGTGAACTGCCGGTGGTAATCGTGTCCGGGTCGGGCAACCAGGGCATCGCTGCATCCGTGCCCGTGGTGGTATATGCCAGGCACCTGGGGGTGGACACAGACACCCTGTTCCGGGCCCTGCTGGTATCCTGCCTGGTAACCATTCACCAGAAAACCGGAATCGGAAGACTGTCCGCATACTGCGGCGCAGTCAGCGCGGGCGTGGGGGCCGGTGCCGGCATCACCTGGCTTCACGGCGGCCGGTACCGGGAGATCGCCCACACCATTGTCAATGCTCTGGCCATGGCCTCGGGCATCATCTGCGACGGGGCCAAACCCTCCTGTGCCGCCAAAATCGCCATGGCCGTGGAAGCCGGGCTTTTGGGATTTTTCATGTTTCAGAAGGGAAAACAGTTTTACGGCGGGGACGGAATTGTAAAAAAAGGGGTGGAAAACACCATTGCCAACATCGGGCGCCTGGGACGGGACGGCATGCGGGAGACCGACCGGGAGATTATCCGCATGATGCTGGGGCAGTAGCGCGGCCGAAACCGGTGATATCTATCCCTCATAGGCCGTATCCACCGCCTTTGTTTTCCCGGGATCCGGACGTCGGATCCCGGGAAGCAGGATTATTTTTCATCAAAGAACGGACATCTCATCGGATTCTTTCGTTCTTTGCCGGACCTGCCAGGGCCGGCAAATTATTCAATATTGGTCACCCCCACCTCTTCAAAGGTCTTGATGTCCGCCAGGATCCGTGTGGCCAGGTCCAGCAGTTCCATGCACACGGCGGCTCCCGTGCCTTCCCCGAGCCTGAATTTCAGGTCGATGAGCGGCTCCAGTCCCAGTCGGTGGTGCATGTACGTGTGGCCGATCTCTACGGATTTGTGGCTCACGAACAGATAATTTCTGGCAGCCGGTGCCAGCTCGCAGGCGATCAGTGCCCCGGCCGTAGAGATCAGCCCATCGCAGATCACGGGAATGCCGCGGGCGGCCGCTCCCAGGACCAGGCCGGCCAGGCCCCCGATCTCCAGGCCGCCGACTTTGGACAGGATGTCCAACGGATCTTTGGGGTCGGGTTTGTGCAGGTCCAGTCCCTTCTGGATGGCTGCGATCTTCCTGGCCAGGGCCGTATCATCGATACCGGTTCCCCGGCCGGTAAGTTTTTCCACGGGAAGTCCTGAAAACCCGGCAATGACGGCGGATGACGGTGTGGTATTGCCGATGCCCATGTCCCCGGTGCCCAGCAGATCCACGGGCGCTTCCGCCTCCAGCTCTGCGACAATCTCGATGCCGGCTTCAATGGAACGGACGGCTTCCTCTCGGGTCATGGCCGGCTCTTTCGTGAAATTGGCCGTTCCGTACCGCACTTTTTTATGAAAGATGGGCAGGGCCGGATCAAAATCATAATTGACCCCGATATCCGCAGCCTTGACCTTTGCCCCGGCATGCTTGCCAATCACATTCACGGATGCCCCGCCTCCGGCAAAATTGAACACCATCTGGGGCGTAACCTCGGCCGGAAACAGGCTGACACCTTCCTCTACCACGCCATGATCCCCGGCACAGGTGACGATGCGCTTATTGGTGAGCCTGACGTCAAGGGTACCTTTGATGGCGGCCAGCCGGGCTGAGATATCTTCCATAACTCCCAAACTGCCCGGGGGTTTGGCCTGGTTGCGCAACCGGTCTTTGGCCGCTGCCAGAGCCGCCGGGTCCAGTTCTTTTCTAATTTGTGAAATCGTGGTTTCAAGCAGTGACATATTTCACCTCTTTTGTCTGATATCGGTTTCAAAAATTTCCATGCCTTTTTCATGGCACAAAAATCCCCACACATGGTGCAGGTCTGTTTTTCTTCCGGGGACCGGGCAGAGCGAATGGCACCCGCTGTTTCCGGAAACAGAAGGCATTGCGACAAATCCTCCCACCGCATGTCTCTTCTGGCGAGGGCCGCCAGTTTTTCATTGTCCCGCCGCTCCGGGTATTTGCACAGATCACCGATTCGTACGGCCAGACGCGTAGCCCGCACCCCTTCTCTGACATCTTTGACATCCGGCAGGGCCAGGTGTTCGGCCGGGGTGATGTAACACACCAGGTCAGCCCCGAACCGGGCGGAACTGGCTGCGCCGATGGCCGCCGAAATATGGTCGTATCCGGCCCCGGTATCACAAGGAATGGGACCCAGTACATAGTAGGGGGCGTTACCGGACATGCGTTTTTCCAGCATGATGTTTCCCTCTATCTCGTCCATGGGCACATGACCCGGCCCTTCCACCATGGTCTGGCATCCCATTTCCCGCCCGACTTCTGCCAGTTCGCAGTTGATGATCATTTCCGCCATCTGGGCCCGGTCATGGCTGTCATGGATGGCCCCGGCCCGGATCCCATTGCCCAGCGACAGCACGGAATCGTATTTTTTCATCAGTCCGCACACCCGGTCAAACTGCTCGTAAAGCGGATTTTCCCTGCGGTTGCTGTCCATCCATGCCACCATGAACGTCCCGCCTTTGGAGGCCAGACCCCCGTAGCGGAACCCCTGTTTTCTCAAACGCTCTATGGTGTACTGGTTGATGCCACAGTGAATGGCCATAAAGCTGATGCCGTCGGCCAGCTGCCGCTCAATGAGCTCAAACAAAAATTCCGGATCCAGTTTTGCCGGATTTCTGTATTTCCGGATGGTTTCTTTGAATGCCTGATACAACGGCACATTGCCCACAGGCAGATCCACGCTGTCCAAAATGGTCTGACGGATCTGATCCATATCACCGGCCACGGACAGTTCCATCAGGGTATCCGCCTGCTCCTCCTGTGCAGCGGCCGCTTTCTGCACTTCCAGGCTGATATCACAGATATCTGACGAAGTGCCGATGGAAGCATTGACTTTGGTGCGCAGACCTGTACCGATGCCGATGACTGACTGGTGTTTGCGGACGGGATTGCAGGGAATGACAATCTCCCCGGCGGCGACGTGATTTAGAATAAACGTTTCGTTCAGACCTTCCCGGGCAGCCACTGCCTTCATCTGGGAAGTAAGGGTGCCTGGCGGGCAAACTCCAGTTGAGTGATCATAGTGTCCTCGCTATGAATTGCCTGTGAAACCAAAAAGGGTTTCACAGGATATTAAATTCCTGCAAAACCCTTTTCCATCAGGTTTTACGCTTTCGGGATTCCGGCACGTCTTCTGACTTTCGGCATTGGACCTGTTTTTTCAGCCTTCCCGCAGTGGCAGTGGCAGTGTAAAAAAACAGATATTTCCGATCACAGCGGCGGGACCGTCACGGGTTTGCACCGTATTCCGTTTGCCGGAATCCCTTTTCCGATCCGGTTTGATTTATACGGTGTTTGACCGACGTCGTCAAGGGATATTCCACCGGAAGCCGGTCAAGGCAGAACGGCAGGTGGTCAAACCGTCGACATATCGCCATGACCTTGTCTTTCAACGGTGGTCGGTGATGAAGGGACGGACGCTGATCCGCTTTCCACTGGATTTCCAGAGATCGGGTGGCGATGGCTTCTTCAATGGCCCGGTCGGTCAGATGGCTTTTTCCGGTGACTGCCAGGCTGGCATACAGCGTCACCCGGTAATGGGCGGCTGGGGGATACTTGCGCAGGCGACTCGTGGAGGGGCCATTGTGAGGCTGCTGGAAGAGCCCGTATCGATTCGGTACATTTTTTCTAATGTTTCCATAATAAAAATTTATCTATTTTTCAGAAACAAAACACAAAAATGGTTAAAAAATATTGATATGATCAAATTTGAGAAGTTAAAAAATGAACGGTCTGGCCCATTGACTTCGGATGATGGATAAATGGGAGAACGGCCTGAGATTGATGTGTCAGGTGTTATGAGAATGACGTCACGGTCACCGACGGGCGGGAGACACACACCAAGGGGATAAAATCATGAAATGACATGCGGACTGGTGGGCTGCCGTTTCAGGCAATGGGGGCAGGCCTGTGGAGATAACCCACGGCCTGCCCGGGATATCTGTCAAGAGCTAACCCGCATCATAGGTGCATGTGGAGAAATCGATTTCTTTACCACATTTGGCACATTTGTGGGGTTTGTGAAATTCGTCGGAAAATATTTCCTTGGGTTCATCGCATTCCGGACACTTACAGGTAAAGGACTTCAGATTTTTAAAATTCTCGAATCCAGGGCAATGTTGCGGTGTACTCATGATAGCCTCCTTATGCTTGTCGTTTAATTGGGACTGCTTCTGTGTATTGGTATTTTGGGTCATTGTCAAGGGTTCATGCCAGGTTCACAACGGTCCGGCCCGTCAGCTGACCCTGGAGCATCCGGTCGATTGCGTCCGGCAGCTGGTCCAGAGAGATGAGGGTCGCCATCTGTTTCAGATGGGCTGGTTTCCAGTCCAGGGCCAGTCGGTTCCACAGGGCCTGACGGGGGATTTTGTGATAATGCTGGGAATCGATGCCGTGCAGCGACACCCCTCTGAGAATGAATGGAAACACGGTGAGCGGCAGCTCCGGGGAAGCCACCAGTCCGCAGCAGGTAACTTTTCCCCAGGGGAGTACAGACTTGACCGCAGAAGCCAGGATATCACCCCCACCAGTATCCACCACAGCTGCCCATTTTGCCGCAAGCATCGGGGCCTGTGTGTTTTCCAGAAATTTCTGGCGAGGGATGATATCCGATGCTCCCAAATCTTGGAGAAATTTTGTCTCATATTTGCCGGATACCGCGGTCACGGCATATCCGAGCCCGGCCAGGATGGCGACGGCCAAAGATCCCACTCCGCCGGTGGCACCGGTGACCAGCACCGGACCGGCATCCACAGGGATGTCGATGATTTTTTCAACGGACATGGCTGCCGTAAATCCGGCGGTTCCCAGAATCATGCTTTCCTCCAGGGTCAGGCCGGCGGGCAAAGGCACCACCCAGTCCGCCGGCACACGAACATACTGCCCGAATCCTCCGGCCGTGTTCATGCCCAGGTCATAGGACGTGACGACCACCGGATCACCCGGTGCCAGTTTCGGGACCCGGCTTTTTTCGACATGGCCTGCGGCATCGATGCCTGGAGTGTGGGGATAGCTTCGGGTCACCCCTTTATTCCCGGTGGCGGATAACGCATCCTTGTAATTGAGAGATGAGTACTGAACCCGGATCAGGACATCCCCTTCCGGCAGGTCCGACACCCGGGTCTCACGGACCCGCCCCGAGTACTTCCCGTCTGCGTTTTTTTCTACAATGAATGCTTCAAAGGCCTGATCGGTCATAACCGCCTCCCTGGTATCAGATGATTTGAATTTATCCGCTCCTGACTTGTCAAATTAATGCCGATCTGGTATTGAATCAAGTTTTATATTCGTGGACATGTAATTTTGCCTTACTTTTCGGCTGGATCATGGTATGAGAGAATGATGAAAAAAAACGTATTCCAAACTCCCCGGGTGGCCCTGATTTCCTTTTCCCACTTTGTTCATGATCTGTACTCCAGCTTTCTGCCGCCACTTTTGCCCCTGATCATCGAAAAATTGTCTCTGACCCTGAGTCAGGCAGGGCTTTTGTCCTTTGTGATGCAGGTGCCAGCCATGCTCAACCCGTTCGTCGGGTTGTTTGCCGACAACAAAAAAGTGGCCCGATGGCTGGTCATCTTGGCCCCGTCATTCACCGCCGTGCCCATGAGCCTGATCACGGTGGCACCGTCCTATTCGCTTCTCTTGATCCTGCTATTCCTATCCGGAATTTCTGCGGCCCTGTACCATGTCCCCTCACCGGTACTGGTGGCCGGATATTCCGGAACTCGAAAAGGCAGGGGAATGAGTCTGTTTATGTCCGGCGGAGAGCTGGCCCGGACCCTGGGGCCGATGGTGGCAGTGGCGGCGTTATCATGGCTGGGTGTGGACCGATTCTACCTGGTATTGTGCCTGGCCATGGTCACGTCCGTGATGCTCTGGCTGACCCTGGAATCCCCGCCGGAAAAAACCGAAGTCAGGCGGAACGGCTCCCTGAAACAGGCGTATGTCGAAATCCGCCATGTGCTCAGACCCTTGTCCGGCATCCTGATGGCCCGGGCCGGCATGCATGCTTCCATGGGCATTTTTTTGAGTGTTTTCATCAAAAATCAGACCGGAAGTCTCTGGTATGGAGGGGCTGCCCTGGCCTTGTACGAGGCATTTGGCGTGGCCGGGGTTTTGTCCGCCGGGACCCTTTCCGACTGGCTGGGCCGCAGAAAAGTGCTGTTCTGGGCACTGGCTGTCGCACCATTGGCTTTGCTGCTGTTTGTGCATACCACCGGTATCCTGAAAATCGGGATGCTGGTGATCACCGGTTTTTCCATTTTATCCACCACACCGGTGATGCTGGCCATTGTGCAGGAAAATGCTGAAAACCATCCATCCGCTGCCAACGGCATGTTCATGATGGTCTCCTTTACCGTCCGGTCTCTTGCCGTGGTGGTGGTGGGCGCTGTCGGGGACATGGCCGGTATGGAAAACATGTTTATCTTCAGCGCGCTGGCGGGATTTCTGTCTCTGCCTTTTCTGATATGGCTGCCGGACAGAAAAAAAGACATTCAACCCGTTGATTCAGGAGAGTTTCATGCTGAAAACCAATGAAGACCAGATCGTTGAGATGTTTATGGAATGCCGGCCCGGCCCTCCCCGGGTGGGACCGGGATGGAAAGTGGACCATCAGGGCGTGCCGTTTCTTTTGCCCGGTATCGGTGGCATCACCCTGAATGTGGGTGTGGGAGATCCGGCCTTCGGCCTGGCCGGCGATCATATCGAGCCCGGGGTCTCGTGTACGGCCAATGCGGACAAGCCCAATGATTTTCCCAACAATTCGCTTCAGTTTCTGGCCTGTGTGGGCAATGAAGCAAAAATCCTTTCCGGCGAAGCCAAAGGTGCGACCGGAGTGGTGATCGGCCACCATGGCGGATCCGAGCATATCATTGTGGAGTTTAACCGGCAGATCAAGGAACAGATGAGCTATGACGATAAAATCCGGATACGGGTTAAAGGCCAAGGCCTGGCTCTGCTGGATTTCCCGGGTATCCGGTTGTTCAACCTGTCGCCCGAACTGCTCCACAACATGCGAATCACCTCTGACGGCAAAGGGGGCCTGACCGTGCCGGTCACCACCCTTGTACCGGCAGCATGCATGGGATCTGGCCTGGGCAGGGCACATGTAGGGGCAGGGGATTATGATGTCATGACATCGGATCCGGACACGGTGGCAGCATATCGCCTGGACAAATGCGGTTCGGCGATTTGTGGCTTTGATGGACCACGACAACGCCTATGGCCGGGCCTATCGAAAAGGGGCGGTGAGCATCGGCATCGTGGTGCACTCCGACTGTCGCCTGGCCGGCCACGGCCCGGGCATTACCACCTTGATGACCTCTTCGGATGGCCGGATTACCCCGATCAAAGATCCCGCAGCCAATATCGGGGACATCATGGACATTGGCACTGTTTGCAAAAAAACGATCAATGATATAAAGACCCCATGACCCTTCAACCCCATGTCAAGGATACCGGTGTGACCCAAAAACCATCCTGCAAAAAGGCCGGGGCAAAACCCGGAAACTGGCCAAGCTCCACTACATTTACGAAAAAGAAGCCAGGTATTTCGCCCAGATCTCTGAAACCGCCAAAGCCTTGGCAGGCGAGGAACTGATGGAACTAGGCGCCGGAAATCTGTCCTATGAATTCCGGGGCATCCGGTTCACGGCTTCCAAACCGGATTTTACCGGATTACCTTTCAGTCAAGGCTTTTGTCCCGGATACTGATCCCGCTGGTCACGTTTGCCTGCCAAAATAAGGATACGCTGTACAAAGAAGCCCGGAAGATCCCCTGGGAAGAATTGATGTCTGCGAAAGACACCTTTTCCATCGCGGCCAATGTCTCGGAATCCAGCATCACCCACTCCAATTTTGCCGGACTCCGGGTCAAGGATGCCATTGCCGATTACTTCCGGGACCGCACCAACCGGCGGCCCAACGTGGATCCTAAAAACCCCGGAATCCTCATCAATGTGCATATCCATCGGGATGTAGCCACAATATCGCTGGATGCTTCCGTGGGGCCGCTGCACAAGCGCGGATACCGGGAACCTCGGTGTCGGCACCCATGCAGGAAACCGTGGCTGCAGCCATCATCCGGAAAAGCGGTTGGGACGGCACCATGCCGCTGTATGATCCCATGTGCGGTTCCGGGACCCTGCTGGCCGAAGCGCTGATGATGTACTGCCGAATTCCGGCCCAGGTGTTCCGGACCCGGTTCGGATTCGAACGGCTTCCGGATTTCGATCCCCGGCTTTGGGAAGACATCAAACAAACGGCAGACCGGAACATTCGGCCGCTGACTCCAGAGCTCATCGCCGGCAGCGATATGTCAGAACAGGCAGTGGCAGCAGCCAAAACCAACCTCATGGGGCTGCATCACGGTGCCAATGTGGCCGTATCGCAAACCGATTTCCGGGAAATCCCCGGCATTGAAGACAGCCTGATTGTCACCAACCCCCCTATGGCATCCGCATGGGGAAAAACCAGGATATGAAATCATTCTATCAGGATTTCGGCATGTTCCTCAGAGAACGGTGCCGCCGGTCCACCGCTCTGGTGTATTTCGGAGATCCCAGATACATCAAGCATGTGCCACTGGCACCTTCCTGGAAAGAGCCTTTGACCATCGGGGGACTGGACGGGAAACTGGTGAAATATCAACTTTTTTGATCAAGGACAGACAAATATGGACAGTTCCTTCAACCAGGAATCCGGCATCAAAATCTACCACGAACTCATGGCCAACAAGGTGGGGGATATCCTTCTGGTTTCCAGCCCCTATGACGCGTTCATCATGGAGGAAGAGGGCCGGCTGTCCAACCGGATTATCCATGAATACAAGGGACTGAATCTGTCCAGACCGCCCCGGCTCACCTGGGTGTCTTCGGCCGATGATGCGTTTGGGCGACTGGGAAAAAAAAATTTCGACCTGATCCTGGCCATGCCCAGCCTGGACGGCATGGACGTCCAGACGTTCGGAGAAAAAGTCAAGCAGCAGTATGCGGACCTGCCGTTTTTCATGCTTCTGCACAACACCTGCGACATCAGCCAGTACCTTTGCTTAGAAAACAAGACCGCCATTGACCGAACTTACGTTTGGGGCGGGAATGCCGATCTGCTGCTGGCCATCATCAAAAACTTTGAAGATGAAAAAAAATGTGGCCTTTGATACAAAAAACGCCAATGTCCGGGTCATCATCATGGTGGAAGACTCTCCCCATCATTATTCCTCGATTCTGCCGGTGATTTACAAACAGATCGTTATGCAGACCCAGTCCGTGATCGACGAATCCATCAACGAAGAACATCGGCTGTTGAAAATGCGGGGACGACCCAAGGTACTGCTGGCCCACACCTATGAAGAAGCCATTGCCCTGTATGAAACCTACAAACCCTATGTGTTGTCCGTCTTTTCCGATATGCGGTTTCCCAGAAACGGGAAAGAGGATAAAACGCGGGATTTCACCTGTTGAGCCGGATCAAGAAGGAAGTGCCGGACCTGCCTCTGCTGGTGATCAGCACTGAAGAGCGCAGCTGGGATTTAGCTTATCAGATACCAGCGGTGTTCATCAACAAGAATTCCAACAATCTCAATGACCGGATTAAGACCTTTTTGTTGGATGCCTGGGATTCGGGGCGTTCGTGTTTCGACTGCCCAACGGAAACGAAATCGCCCGGGCCAATGATCTGCGGGCCATTGAAAAACTGCTGCCAGACATTCCGGATGAATCCATTGTGTTTCATGCCAAAAACAATGATTTTTCCCGATGGCTTCTGGCCCGAAGTGAAATCAGCCTGGCCCTGAACCTCAAACCTTATACAGTGGAGGATTTTCCCGATCCCAAAACATTGAAGCGGTTTCTTATCGACAGTATCCGGGCCCGCCGCCTGGGAACCCGCCAGGGCCAGGTCATTGAATTTGACTCCAAAGAATTTGATTCAGATACCGGGTTCATGAAAATCGGGAACGGGTCTCTGGGGGGGAAAGCCAGAGGGTTGGCTTTCATGGCTTCCCAAATCAAGCGGGACGATGTCCTTATCAAAAAATTTCCTGACGTGAATATCCATATTCCCCAAACCTTTGTGATCGCCACGGACGGATTCAAAATGTTCATCGATGACAACAACCTGGCGCAGCTCCTGGAATCCGCCCACAATCTGTCTGATGAAATGGTGGTGGAATCATTCATAAAGGCCCGGTTTCCGGACTGGCTGAAAAACAATTTAAGGGTTTATCTGGAACATGTGAATTATCCCATTGCGGTGCGGTCCTCCTCATTGTTTGAAGATGCCCATTACCAGCCGTTTGCCGGCCTGTACAAAACTTATATGCTGCCCAATACCGACCAAAATCTCGACACGCGTCTGGAACGGCTGATCATGGCTGTCAAGCTGGTGTACGCCTCCACCTACATGAAAGCCCCCCGGGCCTATGCCCAGAGCACCATGCACCGGACCGAAGACGAGGAAATGGCCGTTATTCTCCAGGAGCTTACCGGAATCCGGCATGACAATTACTTTTACCCGTCCATTGCCGGCGTGGTCCAATCCTATAACTTTTATCCCATTGCCCATCTCAGAGCCGAGGACGGCATTGCATACATCGCCATGGGTCTGGGCAAAATTGTGATGGAAGGCGGCAAAACCCTGCGGTTCTGTCCCAAATATCCGCAGTTTCTCCCCCAATTTTCCATGGTGGAGGACATCCTGGAAAATTCCCAAAATATTTTTACGCATTGAAAATGGATGTCTTTCCTCCCAAAGATCAATTTTTTTCTAATCCGGTGGACGATCCCACCTTGGTCAAACTGGACCTCATGGATGCAATGGATCATCCCATTATCCGGCAGTTGTGCTCCACGTTCCATGTCCAGGACAACCGGATCAGGGACGTGTATTCCAACAAAGGATATCCGGTGCTGACCTTTGCCGGCATTCTGAAATTCAACTGTTTTCCGTTGGCGGAAATCCTAGCGGAAGTCACCCGGATCGGCAGCCGCTGGATGGGATCGTCCGTGGAGGTGGAGTTTGCCGTGAACCTGCCTGCAGACAGCGATCAAAAACCAGAATTCTCTTTGCTCCAGATCCGTCCCATGGGCCGGTACAAACAGAATCTCTCTGTTAGAATCACTGAAACAGACCAGGAAAACGCCTTCTGCTATTCCATTCATTCCCTGGGGAATGGTGAATACAAAAATATTCAGGATCTGATCTATGTGGACCCCGACTGTTTTGATCCGGCAAAAACCGTTGAAATCGCCGGGGAGATCAACAAGCTCAACGCCCAGTTCAATGAAAGCCAGAAAAAATATGTGCTCATCGGTCCGGGACGTTGGGGGTCTTCTGACCGGTGGCTGGGGATTCCGGTGGCATGGAATGATATCTCCAATGTCGGAGTCATGGTGGAAACCACCATTGAGAGCATCAAAGCGGATCCGTCCCAGGGGTCCCATTTTTTTCAGAACATCACTTCTTTAGGCATTGCCTATATAACGGTTTCGGATAATTCCGAAGACTTTATCGACTATGAATTTTTAACCCGGCAGGCGGGTATCGCTGCCACACCGCACCTGAAACATATCCGCTTCAAGGACGGGCTGGATATCCGGGTGGATGGAAAACACTCCCGGGCAGCACTGATACCCCATGAACCGGCGTCTGACACCGCGCCCATGCCGGATGTACCAGTGATTGATCCAGCGAATTAATCGGGATCCGGCCCGGGGTTCCGCCTGACCAGACCAGTTCCGGCAGAACCCAGGGCCGGATCTCACTTAACACGAGGTCTCATATGACAATCCCATTGAGCGACATATCCCGATTGTATGAGGGGGATGCCCCGGTGATCACCACCATTGACTCCCATACCGAAGGCGAAATGACCCGCCTGATCGTAAACGGATTGCCGCCCGTCCCCGGGGCATCCATGACGGAAAAACTGATCCGGTTCAAAACCGATCATGACGGGATCCGGCACCTGCTGACCCGGGAACCCCGTGGCTCCCGCCAGGTGCTCGCCGCCCTGGTCACCGAACCTGTGACTTCGGATGCCGCGTTCGGGCTCATCTATATGGACGCCCGCCGATATCCTTTTCTGTGCGGCCATGCCACCATCGGGGCCGTGACCACCCTCTTCCGCACCGGGACCCTGGCACTGACAGAAGGTGACAACCGGGTGGGGATCGACACACCGTCCGGACGGATGACCGCCCTGGCCCATGTCAGAAACGGCCGATTGACATCCGTATCCATTCAAATGGTGCCCACGTTTGTTTTTGCCATGGATCAGCAGATCCGGGTGGACGATTTTGGACCCATCTCCGTGGACCTGGTGTGTGCCGGCGGATTTTTCGCCATGGTCAACACACAGCAGATCGATCTGTCACCCACGCTGGAAAACAAAAAAACTGGTGGATCTGGGCATGAAACTCATTGATGCCGCCAATGAACAACTCACGGTAACCCATCCGGAACGGCCGGATGTGGCCACGGTGGATGTGACAGAATTTTATGATACCATCCCCTCTAATGGCCCGGCCCGGGGCCGGGGCATGGTGGTGTACGGCGAATCCCATATGGACCGGTCCCCCTGCGGCACCGGCACTGCCGCCAAACTGGCCCTGCTGCACCATACTGGAAAAATCGAACTAAACCAGCCCTATATCAATGCCAGCCCCCTGGGCACCATGTTCGAGGCCCGGGTGGTGGAAAAAACCAGAATCGGGGATTTTGAGGCCAGCGTCACCCAAATTTCCGGCAGCGCCTGGATCACCGGGGTTCATCATTTCATCCTGGATCACACCGATCCGTTTCAACAAGGATACCTGGTCTGATGACACCTGATCTGATTTTTCACAACGCGACCCTGTATTTTCCCGGAAACGCGCCTTTTTGCAGAAAACAGCCTGCCGATCCGAGCACCTCTCCTCCTGTCACAGCCCTGGCAACAACCGGCAGCCGGATCACGGCCTTGGGCGATGATGACACTCTCCTGGCCATGGCCGGTCCAAACACCCGGATTCTGGACATGGATCAACACCTGGTCCTGCCCGGATTTATCGATACCCATTTTCATTTTTATGAATGGGCCGTCAATCTCAGCAGCATTGATTTTGCCCAAACCCGTAATTTTGCCGGCATGGAATCAGCCATCCGGGAAAAAGCCGCCTTGCTGGGACCAGGCCACTGGATCCTGGGCCAGGGGTTTAATGAATCGGACTGGCCGGAAAACCGAATGCCTGACCGCCTGGACCTGGACCTGGCGGCCCCGGACAACCCGGTGTGCATCTGGCGCTGTGATCTTCATCTGGCGGTTGCCAATTCCATGGCCCTGTCTCTGGCCGGTATCGATTCCGCCTCCCCGGATCCGGCGGACGGTGTGATCGTGCGGGACGGTACCGGTATTCCCACGGGGGTGCTCAAGGAAATGGCCCCCAACCTGATCCGAAACGTAATCCCCGCCCTGACCTTTGGCCAGCTGCTGGAGAATATGGAAAAGGCCATGGCAAAGGCCCATGCCATGGGATTAACCGGGATTCACGACATCCGGCTCATGGGTGGTGAAGAAGGAACCGTGGCATTGAAGGCCTGGCAGGCCCTTCATTGCGGAAACAGACTGGCTTTGCGCTGCCATGTGGCCCTTCCCGGAGAGATGACCCGCCAGGCGGTCGACCTGGGGCTGTGCACCGGATTCGGGGACACCCTGTTGCGCATCGGGCATCTGAAATTTTTCAGCGACGGAGGGATGGGAGCACGGACCGCCTGGATGACCGAACCTTATCTTGATGCGGCATACGGCATGCCCCTGACCCCATTCGGGAGATTGAAAAGGCCGTGGTACAGGCGGATGCTGCCGGTCTTTCCTGCATGGTTCATGCGGTGGGGACCGGGCCGTCCATGAAGTATTGTCTGTGTTTGCGAAGGTGGAAGCGCTCAACCAGAGCGCCTGCCGGATTCCCCACCGGATCGAGCACGCCCAGATGATCCTGCCGAAGGACCTGGACACTTTGGGACGGATGAAAAACCTGGCGGTTTCCTGCCAGCCCAACAACATGAGCCTGGACATCTCCTTGATCAATCAGTGCGCCGGGGACAGGGCCCGGTTTGCCTATAATTTCAAAAGCATTCTGAACACGGGGGTTCCCACAATGTTCAGCTCGGATGCCCCGGTGGCGGACCCCAATCCCTTTGCCGGCATCTTTTCCGCGGTCACCCGCCAGCGCATGGATCACACCCCTGACACCGGCTGGTATCCGGACCAGTGTCTGACCGTGGACCAGGCGGTTGATGGATATACCCTGACCCCGGCTACAGTGTCAGGCATGGGGAATGTGACCGGCAGCCTGAGCATAGGAAAAAAGCAGACCTCATCGTAACGGACCGCAATATCTTCACTGCCGATTCAAAAGATATCCCCACCACCCGGGTGATGCTGACCCTATTCAACGGACAGATCGTGTATGAAAGACCCTGACCTGTTTTATCTGGAAACCATCTTTACCCGGTCGGCCGACGGCCTGCTGATCTGTGACGGCCAGGGCCGGATTCTGAAAATGAACCGGGCCGCGGAACGACTCAATGGCATCCGGGCCGACGAAGTGCTGGGAAAAGATGTCAGGACTCTGGTCAAAGAAGGGCAGATCAACCGGTCTGCTACCCAGGAGGTGCTGGAAACAAGACGTCAGGTCAGCCTGGTCCAGACCACCCCACGATCCGGATACTCGCTGCTGGTGACCGGCACCCCGGTTTTTGAAGATGCCGGAGAGATCGCCTATGTGGTGGTGAACGAACGGGATATCTCCCTGATCCGGGATATGAAACGCAAACTGGCACAGGCACGCCAGGAATCGGAAAAAATGCGGGATGAACTTGCGGAACTCACGTTGCGGGAACTGACGGACAATGATGTGGTGGCCCAGAGCCCTTCCATGAAAAAGACAGTTCACCTGGCATTGAAGCTGGCCCGGATCGGGGCGTCCAATATTCTGCTGTCCGGGGAATCCGGTACCGGCAAAGGGTTACTGGCCAAATTCATTCACAAACACAGCCCCCGGTCCGGCAAACCGTTCATCCAAATAAACTGCGCGGCCCTGCCGGAAAATCTGCTGGAAGCCGAACTGTTCGGGTATGAAAAGGGCGCGTTCACTGGTGCCAGAGAAACCGGCAAGGCCGGCCTGTTTGAACTTGCCGCCGGCGGCACCCTGTTCCTGGATGAAATCGGGGAACTGACCCACGGGGTCCAGGCCAAACTACTAAAATACCTGGATGACCAGGAAATCATGCCCCTGGGGAGTACTCAGTCCAGAAAAATTGACTGCACGGTTCTGGCCGCCACCAATCAGAACCTGGCGGAACTGACCCGTAAAAACGCTTTCGTCTGGATCTGTTTCACCGGCTCAACGCCTTTACCCTGTCCATCCCCCCATTGCGGGAACGGCCGGAAGACATCATGGAGCTGACCTTGATCTGCCTGAAAAAATACAACAGGAAATACCGCCGCAGAGCCCATATCGGATACCGTTCCCTCCGGGCATTAAAGACTCATTTCTTTCCCGGCAATGTCCGGGAACTCATGAACATCATCAAACAGGCGGTAGCCATGTGTGAACGACGTCAGCTGGATGATTACCTGATCCGGTTAATCGCCCCATCAACCTGCGCCGCAACCGGGGCATCTGCCCGTAAAACAGGTAACGGGCTGGTTCAAACCCTTGAAACCGTGGAGCGGGATTTGCTGGAACAGGCGGCGGACCAATGCCGGACCACGCGTCAGGCAGCGGATTTTCTAGGCATCAGTCAGCCCACGGTGGTGAGAAAGTTTAAAAAACACGGGATTCGTATCCGGGCCGATAAACATTTGATTCGTTTCTAAATCAAATGTTTCATTTCATCCCATGGTTCGGGCCGAAACGCCTTTTTCTATTTGATTCAATATTTAATCAAGCATATCTACTTAAAATTCAAATAATTATACAATATTTGCGATTCAATATCAAATCAAACCGTGCAGCAATAAAATGAATGCCTGGTTATATTTTCAATAATTTCTTTTATTTTTTAATATGTTACAGATATACTGTCTGAAATGGTACGCATTTTGTATAAAAATTAATACATTAAACATAACCCTGTCATGCATACCGAGCAAAGGTGTTGATTTATGAAAGAAAACCGTGGAAGCCCTGGTTACTGCTGTCACCTTCCCTGACAGCCGTATTTTTACTGCTGGTTGTACCGGTTTGTTTTGTGGTGGTATACAGTTTCTGGCTCAGGGCCCCATCGGGCCAGGATATTCCGGCATTCCAGTTCGGCAATTATGCCAAATTCTTTGCGGATTTCTTTTACCCGTCCATTCTGCTTGGCACCCTGCGGGTGGCCCTGGAAACCGTCATCATCTGCCTGATCATGGATATATCCCGGCCTATTATTTTACCGCACTGAATCCCGGCTTAAACCCTATCTCATGATTCTGGTGATGCTGCCTTTCTGGATCAGCTTCATCATCCGCACCCTGAGCTGGATCAATATTCTCGGAGATTCCGGGCTGATCAACCACCTGCTGCTCAAATCCGGGCTGATTTCCAGCCCATTTCCCATGCTGTATAACGAAGGGGCTGTGATCATGGGACTGATCCAGTATCTGCTTCCCTTCATGATTTTAAATATCTATGTGAGCCTGGACGGTATTGACAAAAGTTTGACCGAAGCAGCCAAAAGCCTGGGATGTACGGAATGGCAGGCGTTCCGGGAAATCACTCTGCCCTTGAGCCTGCCCGGGGTGAGTGCCGGATGCCTGCTGGTGTTCGTCCTGACCTGCGGCACTTATCTTCCCCCCATGATCCTGGGCGGCCCGGGCAATGAAATGATCGCCAACCTGATTTTTAAGCGAATCATCGGCACCCTGGACTGGCCCTTCGGGTCGGCCATTTCCACCATTCTGCTGCTTTTGCTGGTCATCATCGTCTATACCTATAACCGGTACATGGGCATCAACCAGATATTCAAATCCCTGAGCAAAGGATAAGGGGAACAGATATGAAAAAACTGATTTCCGGCTGGACCCTGATCAAACTGTACACCCTTCTTGTGTATGTCTGGATGTTCGCCCCCATCGTGGTGGTGGTGATCCTGGCATTCAATCCTCAGCAATTCGGCACCTTTCCCATGGAGGGGTTCAGCTTCAAGTGGTTTGTCAAGCTGTCCCAGAACGCCACCATTCTGGAAGCGTTCAAAAACTCCCTGGTGCTGGGATCGTTGACCGCCATATTTTCCACGGCCATCGGTGTGCCCGCAGCCCTGGCATTTATCCGGTATGATTTTAAAGGCAAGGATTTTCTGAATACCATGCTCATCGCCCCCATCATGATTCCCGAAGTGGTGCTGGGCGTGGCCCTGCTGCTGTTCATCCGGTGGCTCCAGCAGCCCAAAAGCTTTGCCATGCTGCTCATCGGCCATGTGGTGCTGACCCTGCCCTATGTCCTGCTCATTGTCCAGGCAAGACTGGTGGGGATCCGGCGGGAATACGAGGAAGCGGCCCTTTCTCTGGGAGCCAGTCCGTTTCAGACATTCAAGGAAATCACATTCCCGCTGCTGGCACCGGCCATTTTTGCCGGCATGCTGTTTTCCTTTACCATTTCCTTTGATGATGTCACGGCCACGCTCTTCTGGGCCACGGCCCAGAATCAGACCGTGCCGGTCAAGATATTCAGCATGCTCAGGACATCCATCAGCCCGGAAATCAACGCGCTGGGGGCGGTCATGATCGTATTGACCATTTCCATACCCCTTGCGGCAGGGTATGTGGCCCGGCGGTTTGCCAGGGGAAGCACCCACTGAAACATAGATTTAGCAGCACCTGACACCGGTCAGTGTGCACCAGGTATTTTAACTTGAGAGACAAAGGAGACGACCATGGGAAAAGACTTGAAGAATCGGCTCGATGACGTGTATCAGAATTATCTGGAGGGAAACATTTCCCGCCGGGATTTCGTGAAGTTTGCCGGGATTGCCGGTGCAGCCCTGGGATTGGCTGGCGGGCCTTTCGGCCTGATAACCCAGGCATTTGCCGGCAAATCCATCACCTGTCATTCCTGGGGCGGGACCACTTCTGAGGCATTGCGCAAGTTCGCTTTTGACCCATTCACCAAAGCCACGGGCATCGAGGTAATTGACGCAGCCTTCACCGGCATGGATGATTTCCTCACCCAGGTCAAGGCCTCCTTTCCGCCCGGCGGAGAGTTCAACATTGCCCACCTGAGTGCGGTATATGACTATGCCAGATACACGGACCTGGGATTCGGCGTGGTACTGGATGAATCCAAGATTCCCAATCTCAAGAATGTCATGAGCAAGATGACCGACACCCTGCGGGGCATCACCAACGGGACCCTGTCCGCAGTTCCCTATGACCTGGGCCAGACCGGCATTGCCTACAATACCAAAGAAATATCCAGGGCGGACGCGGAAAAACTGGGAGCATCCCTGCTGTATGAAAAAAGCCTCAAAGGCAAACTCGGATCCTGGGGCGGGGATTTCCGAACCAACATGTGGTATGCAGCCCTGCACACCGGCCAGAGCCCCAACAATATCACGGATATTGATGCTGTGTGGGATGCGCTCAAGGAACAGCGGGGTCTGATCAAGAAATACTGGGCGTCGGGTTCCGAACTCATGAGCCTGCTGGCCAACGGTGAAATTTTTGCCACGGTGGCCTGGTCCGGCCGGGTGGCAGCCCTTCAGGATCAGGGACACCCCATTGGATATTTGTCTCCGGACGGCACCTATTCATGGATGGAATACATGTATGTGCTCAAGGGCACTGACCTGGGAGTGGCCCAGCAGCTGCTCAATTTCATGCTTGAACCGGATGCGGCCATTGCCGTGGCCCAGGGGCAGAAATATCCGGCCTCTCTGGATCCCACCAAGGTGGAAATGCCCGAAGACGTGAAAAACTGCCTGCCTTTGATCCGACAGGCAAACTGAACGGGTATCTGTTTGCCGATCCGGCTTACTGGAACAAACATCAGATTGAATGGGCCGAAAAATGGGACCGGATCATCGCCGGTGCCTGATTGATGTAACAGACGTATGAAGACAGGCTTCCGGCGCTTTCTGTCACGCCGGAAGCCTGTTCCAACGATAGAAACGGGAGAACTCTGGTTTGACACACGCAAAAGACCCGGCCTTTGTCAGGTTCAAGGGTATTGAAAAACGGTTTGGTGATCTGATGGCGGTTCAACCCATGGATCTGAATATTGCCGAAGGATCCTTTGTCACCCTGCTGGGCCCCTCCGGCTGCGGGAAAACCACGTTGCTGAGAATGCTGGCAGGCCTTGAAACCCCGACCCGGGGAGACATCTTTATCAAGGGAATGCGCATCAATGATACCCCGATCCACAAGCGGAACCTGGGCATGATTTTCCAGAACTATGCGCTGTTTCCCCACAAAACGATCTTTGACAATGTGGCGTTCGGCCTGAAGTACCGGGATGTGTCCAAAACCGAAATGAAGGTAAAAGTGGAAAAAGCCCTGGAAACCGTGCGTCTGCCCGGTGTGGGAAACCGGATGCCCTCGCAGCTGTCCGGAGGGCAGCAACAGCGCATCGCCCTGGCCCGGGCCATTGTCATCGAACCGGACGTGTTGCTGATGGATGAACCGTTGTCCGCTCTGGACGAAAACCTGAGGGAGGACATGCGCCGGGAAATCGACAACCTTCAGCAGGAACTGGGGGTGACCACTATTTTTGTAACCCATGACCAGAGAGAGGCATTGTCCATGTCTGACAAGGTGGTGGTGATGAAAGACGGATTTATCCAACAGCAGGGAGAACCTGAGGAGGTCTACAACAATTCGGCCAACCACTTTGTGGCGGATTTTCTGGGGCATTCCAATTTTCTGGCAACCACGGTCAAAATCCGGGAAAACGGGAATTACGAGGTGGTGCTGCCAGATGGCAGCACCTGCCTTGCCAGCCCGGTGGGAGACTTTGAGGTGGGAGAAAAAGCCGAGATCGTGATCCGGGCTCAGAAAATGACCCTGGGATATCAAAAGGATTTCTCCAAAGAAGAAGGGATGAACTATTTTTTTGGCAAAATCAAGGACCGCAGCTATATGGGGGGAGAGGTCAGCTATTTTGTAGAGATTGCCGACGGTCAGTTACTGCATGTGATCAATTTTGTCAAGCGAACCCCCTATCGCCGGGGAGATGAGGTCTATATCCGGGTGGATCCGTTCCACTGTCGATTATTGAAACAGTAAAATAAACCAGACGGTTTTGTAGACAAATCCAGGTGGAACGGGAAATACCCTGTGCCATTCTGACAGGAGATGTGCGCAACGTGTAAGGAGGAAAAAAACATCCAGTGACGGAACCGTTACATGAGCGCCCCACCCAGGGCAGCTTCATGGGGATCAAACAGACCCTGGATTCCGGTGTCAGCTACCTGATTTTTGAAAACGAACTGACACTGGAAAAAGAATCCATTTTTGATCCGTCCCACATGGCATACGCCTATTTTGAAGCCAATGCCTTTACCTGGAAAAAGGTGGTGGACAAATCCCTTCAAAGGGAATATCTGGTGGTGTGTATCGGGACAGGCAATGAAGATGAAGTGCTGGGCCAGGTCCTGGGATTCGGGTTTCCCAGTGAAACGGTCTATTATTTATACAAGGCAACAGAGGTGTAACATGAAAACAGACAGAACCACATCAGACACCACCCTGGATATCCGGTTCGAATATTCAGGGGAACAGAAATCCGTGCCACTTTCCCGGCTTGAGGAAGCGGCACGGACATTTCTGGAAATATATGGCAATGCCCAGTTCTGCGGCAAGGAATTTGCCGATATCATCCAGCAGGGCAGCGGTCAGAGCAAATGGGAAAAGCTTTTGGCTGCCACCGGGTTTGAAGGATACCCTGAAGATTTTTTTAAATCCGTTTTTTCCGGCATCGCAGGGGGGACGGACAGACATTGGCGCTGAACGGAGTGCCCCTGCCCCACATCCTGCTGGTGGCGTTTCTGGAGCAGGTGATCCCCGGCCATGGGTATGTGTCCGTGAAAAATACCGACCAGCTCATATCCCTGACCAACCATCATATCCCGGAAGCCGACCGGAACGATCTTCAGAAGGTCATTGAAAAATATCCGGTACGTCTGTCCCGGCATACCATCCGCCAGATGATGGTGTCCAGGGATGTGGCCTACCAGTATCTGCCGTTTGTCGAAGAACTCGATGACGCGGGTCATACCAACACCTGGATCGGTCAGTTTCATGACGGGCTGCTGGAGCAGATGTATCAGAACCGGGTGATCTTTCTGCTCAACATGAGCTGCCCGGTGTACTGCCGGTTCTGTTTCCGGAAGCACAAAGAGTTGCGAAAAGAAAAAAACCCCACGCCCAGAGAGGTGATGAAAGCGGTGGACCATGTCCGGTCCTCCCCGTCCATCAAGGAGATCGTGATTACCGGCGGCGATCCCTTCATGAACCGGAAAAACATGGAGGCCGCCATTGACGGCCTCAAGGATGTGGATCATGTCCAGACCCTGCGCCTGGCCACCCGGTCCATTGCCTATTATCCGGACCTGTTTCTGGAAAAAGAAGGAGAATACCTCAAATACATCAAACAGAAAAGCCTGGAGCTGAACCGTATCGGCAAACGCATGGAAGTGGCCACCCATTTCATCCATCCGGACGAGGTGTCCCCGGAGAGCCTGGACATCATCACCGACCTGGTGAACCACGGCATTGCCGTATATGTACAGACCCCGTTTTAAGCGACTGCAATGACACCGGCCCGGAACTGGTGCGCCTGTTCGGCCTGCTGCGGGGTGCCGGGGCTGAGCTGCACTATATCTATATTCCGTGCAGCCCCATCCACGGCAACTCCATTTACTGGAAACCCCTGTCCGACGGGATCGATATCGCTCTTTACCTGAGAGCCCACCTGTCCGACCGGGTGGTCCCGAGGATCTGCACGGCCACGCCCATCGGGAAAATGGACTGGTATTCCAGCGGCTGGGCCGTGGAAAAAGTGGAGAACCAGAACCATTTCGTATGGATCCGCACCCCCTACACCCCGGAATATTTCAAGGCGTTCGCCCCCCTGGCCAATTCATTGTCCAATATCCGGGTCAATGCCGAAGGCACCATTGATATCCAATACATGGCAAAAATCGGCAATGAGGGCCACTTGGCCGGCAATCGGCCTGAAAAAACCGCCCCGGTCAACCCGGAAGCACTGCCCGAGGAAGTGGAGCGACTGAAAACCGCCTTGGCAGAAACCTTCCAGCACTCAAACGCTATCGTGGAAACCGGTGTGGAAGGCGTATCCCGCCTGCATGAGACCCGGGTATGCATTCACCCCTGGGCCGGGGACGCGGAATTCGCCTATATTGCCAAAGATCCCCGGATCACGGATGTCCTTGTCACGGGCGAGGCGTTGGACCACCTGTTTGACATTCGCCGCATCGCCAGAACCTGTCGGATATCCCCCATGTCAATGCCTTGCGCGTCAGTTCCATGCAACTGGCCGCAGATCCCCTGGCGTTCACACGGTCCAGGGTCGGTTATCTGGGAGAGGTCAATTCGCTGTTCGTGGTCTCACCTCTGCGGCTGGAAATCGAAACATGGTTTATGACTGCATCGGATGTGACCCCGAATCACGCGGTCAGTGCACGCCGACTGAGCTGCAAGGGCATCACCGTGTATGCCAATGTCCCGCTGCTGGGGGGCATCAACGACGATGAGGCCCGGATTCATGACCTGGCCTATGCCCTTCGCAGTGCCGGCATCGAATTTCACCATCTTTATGTGGCAGGACTTCCGATTCAGACATCCTGGAACACGGCCCACCCAGTGGATTCTTACGATATCGTGGATATCGCCACCAAAGTTCGAAGAGAAGGGTCCGGCCGTGAGATTCCACGGTATATCATTGCCACGCCACTGGGAGAAGCGGACTATGGGCTGACTTCCACTCTGATCCGAAGAGGAGATGACGTAGATGTAGAACTGCGGTGTTATGATCAGGCATATTATTCTTCAATGGCACCGGGATTCCGGTTTCCGGAAGGGACCCCCCTGTCGGAAACCGGTCACCCCGTGTTACGGGTGCCCGGATTGATCAAAACCAACGACTTTTTGGTTTCCTGAAAAAGGACAAAACGGAATGAAATACCCTTATATTACCTATTGCAAAGATATTCAGATATTACCAGTGTTCAAGGGATTGACAGGAGACCCGCTGATCGTGGACCTGTCTGTGGGATCAAAGGTATTTGATGCAGTGGACATCACGGACCAGCCGGCGTTTCAACGCTGGCTGATCCAGGCCATGACAGATCAGCACACCTGGGGCCTGGCTTCCTACCTGGAAAACCGGGAGACCATTTTGTCCCGGTATCCCCAGATGCAGGAGGAACAGCGGTATTTTCACCTGGGGCTGGACATCATCGTCCCGCTGGGAACCCCTGTTTGTGCCCCCCCTGGACAGTGTGGTCCAGGAAAGCGGATACGAACAAGGCCAGGGAAACTACGGCGGCAATGTGCTGCTGCGCCATGAGAACCCAAAATTCGACACGTTTTACAGTCTGTACGGGCACCTGAACAATAAAAAGCTGCCCACCCCTGGAGACCGGTTTGCCGCCGGTGACGTATTTGCATTCATCGGTGATTTCCACGAGAACGGCAACTGGTTTTACCATACCCATCTGCAAGTCATCACCCAGAAAGGATATGACACCGGCTGGGTCTCCAAAGGGTATTGCTCAAAGAAGGATCTGGCAATCATAGACAGCATCTGTCCGTCTCCTTTGTCTCTTTTCAGAATTTAACGGACAACCATACCGCAAGAGCTCCCAGCGGGGTTCAGGTCCTATCGGGTCAGGGCCCCGCCGGAAGCTTCCTTCTTTTTTCCTTGATCACATGAAACAATTATTGGCCATGATATTATTTCCTGTTCCGCTGGCGGATCATGTAATCGTTGAGTGCTTCCTGGACAGTCCTTGCAGCAAGGCCGGCACAGTGCCGGTCTTTTTCAGGTAATCTGCCGATAGTTTCCAGGACTTTTTGATCTGTAATGTCGGTGAGTTCATCCGGATTTTTCCCAGCGTCAGTTCAGCAGCAAAGGAGCCGCTAATGGAACTGGAGGCGCATCCATTTGTGACATAGGAGGCATGAGATATCCGGTTGTCTTTGAATTTTAGAAAGATTTCCATGGTATCGCCGCATTCCCCGGTAACACGGCCATAGCCGTCCGGATTTTCCATCCGGCCGCAGAACTTAGGGTTGCGCCATCGGTGGAATCCCTTTTCACCCAGGGCCTGCCTGGCTTCTTCAAAAATTTCGTTCTGAAGATTGTCCAGAAACACATCCAGTTTATCCATGATCAGAACGCTTTGCCACAGCAGCTGCCGGGACCGGCACAACCCGATGCCTGTCCAGGTGCCGCGCCACAGCAGGCCGTATCCCCCGGTCCGGGTTTTCGAAATTTTCCCGGTCCGGACATGGCTGAATGGGCTGACATCTGTTTGGTCAGGTTGGTGCTTCCGCAGGCCCTACACTTTGGTTCATCCCCGGAACCGGTGATGAGCAGTTCACAGGCCCGGCCGCAGTCATTGCATAGAAAATCAAATAAAGGCATGGGATTATTCCTTAATAATAATCAGGCAAAAATATTATCCGGTTTGTAGGGATGGGTCCCTTCGATCACTTCGACACCGGATTTGGCTTTTATTTTTTTGACAATGACCTCTTTGTGGGGGCAGTGATCCGTGATGCACGGGCCGATATGGATCTTGGTGATTTTTTCTTTCATGGGCGCATTCCACAAGTTCACCTGGGCCAAGCGCGTGACAATGGTTGCGCCCGGGCAGTCCCCGCAGTTCAACAATCCCGTGATCTCCGCATCCGTGTCTTGATATGCGCTGAACTCCCCGTCTTTTCTGTTGAATCCCACCAAGCATCTGCTGCATCCGATACATACATCATCCATGGCTTTTTTACACCCGACGATCAGTATTTTTTCCATATTGTTTCTTTTCTCCCGTTCCGTTTCTCCCGTTCATTGTGGCACAGCCATCTGCTGCCGACATGATGTTTTCATGACTTTCCATGGCTGAAATGCAAACCATATGCCAGGTTGGCATAAAACCGAAAATACCTTTGAATATTCATAATTACAAACAGTTAAAGACAAATTTACAGGACGGATTGCTAGATTTGAAAGGCCCTGGATTGCAGGAATGCGACTCGTGGCGGCTATGATGCGGGCTTGATTACAACGGGTATTTTTATGAATCTGTCCATCGAATTGGATCCATCACATGGACAAGGTTTTAGGAGTCGCCGCTGTCCAGTCTTTCAAAAACGAACCCGCTGTCTTTCTCTTGCCTGAAGTCTGGCCTGCAACTGAGTATACAGACGAGCTTGATGACTGGTGCGGTCACACAGACAAACAACCAAAGCATCGGGTTCGGCCGTTGCACTATACGGTTCTCCCCAGGGATAATCATTGCGTGTGACCGAACATAAAGGAGGTGCGCAACTTGGATCGATTATTGAACTGTTTGAATGTCCATGTTGCCACTGGAAGAATGCCTTTACCACACGATGGATTTCACTCAAAAACCGGACAAAAATTCAGTGACTTGAAGCAAAAACAACATGTGCTTGTTGTGTTTTCAAGATTTGATTTTTCCCCAAAACAACTAAAATTGCGGGCAATGAACCTTACCGTGTGTGTGTTTTCAGATAAGCATCAAATTCCCGGAGAGCTTCCGGGACGTTTTTCCGGCCGAAACCGACCCGGAAGGCGTTCAACCCCTGATCATAAAGAGTTCCCGGCAACAGAAGAACACCGGCTTTTTCCACAAGTTCCGTGCAGAAGGCCTCCACACGTCCCTTCAACAAGGTCGGAAAAGCGACCGAACCGGCTTTGGGCCGGCACCAGTGGAACAGCCCGGCATGACTGGCAAAAAACCGGTCCAGATGATCGAGATTATCCTGAATGATCCGAAGGTTGCGCAGGGCGATTTTCCCGGCGTTCCGGAGTGCAATGGTGGCCAGAAACTCACTGGGGGCACTGTTACAGATGGTGGTGTAATCCTTAAATGCCGCCATTTCATTGAAAATCCGGGTATTGCGGGTGGCAACCCACCCGATTCTCAGGCCTGCCAGGCCGAAGGTTTGGACATGACACCCAGGGACACGGCCCGGTCGTTGATATCCGCAACCGCCGGAAGACGGTCGGAAGGGTCCAGCTCGAGGCCCCGGTAGACTTCATCGGAGAAAATGATGAAGCCGTGTCTTTCGGAAAGGTCTGACAGTTCCTGGATAAAGTCGGATTCAGGCAGAAAACCCGTGGGGTTGTGGGGAAAATTGACCACCACCACCCGGGTCCGGGGGGTCAGAAGCGTTTTGAGTGTGCCAAAATCAAGCTCCCATCCATGCCCGGGATCCCCGCGCCATTCGGAAACGTCGGCACCGATACTCCGGGCCACTTCCGCAAGGGACTGATAACAAGGCCCATGCACGATGACGTGATCCCCGGGGCTGAGGGCCACATTCATGAAATTAAAGATCGCTTCTTCGGCCCCGGCGTGCATAAGTACATGATCGGCGGTGATTGTTTCGTACAATGCGGCCACAGCCTCCCTTAACCCGGGATCGCCTGCGGATTCGGTATACCCCAGCCAGAGCGACTGAAACCGCTCCGCTGCATCGGGTTCCAGTGACAGCAGCTCCCCCAGTTCCATGCTCTCGCAATCCGACGTACACAGAAGAAAAGAGGCGGAAAACTCATGGACTGCAAAGTAGCGTTCCAGCCGGAACGGCTCAAGTTTCATTGTAGACCTCCCTATTGGTCAAAACCATCTCCCGTGAATTTTTTGGCTTATTTGATCCGGGTAAACCCAGGGTCTGATTTTTAAGTAACTCATTTGAGTTGCTTCCGGGTTTGATGCCGGGCAATGCCCCGGCTGTCGCGCCCTTAATTTCTTTCAGGCTGCAGACTGCCCCGTGGTCTATATGGGTTCAACAGGAACCGGCCGGATATCTGACACATTCATCCGACTGACTGGAGCATTTCGATCACTTCCACCAGCTTTGCCACCAGGTGGTCGTGATAGGCTTTGCCTCCTTCGGCCGTGGCTTTGGACGCTCACCCGTGGTACCGCCCGAAGTTTTTGTGAGCGCCGCCATCTGTTCCGGGCTGGACGGCACATAGCAAAGGGTGTCCCCTTCAAAAGAGGGATCCACGCTGTACAGGGGATTTTTCTCGTGGGGATTGTCAACGGCCCGGTCCATTTTCACCAGGTCCGGGTACCGATGCATCATATGGGACCCTTCGATCTCTTCGGCATGCCCCACCTCCCCCCATCCCATTTTTTTGGTGAAGGTCTTGGACATGTAAGCGGGATCGAAAATCACCAGGTTCACGCCCAGTTCCCGTTTGGCTTTTTCGCCGGCGATCTGCATCCAGGTAATGTTGACGATGCGGTGGCCATTGATGAACACAAAGTTGTCAAACCCATGGTGATGCAGGGAAGCCACCATGTCAAAGGCGAATTCCGCCAAAAGTTCCGGCCGGATGGTGATGGTGCCGGGCAGCACCATGTGGTGGGGACTCCATCCGAACCACAGGGGCGGAGCCGCCAGTATACCGGCCGGGCCGCAGCGTCTTCAGCCAGGGTTATTGCCACCAGGGTATCGGTGCCCACGGGCAGGTGGGGGCCGTGCTGTTCCGTGCTGCCGAAGGGCAGCAAAATGGTGCGGCCGCCGGTTTCAATATAATCCCGGATCTCTTCCCAGGTCAGGTCCTGGAGCCATATGCGGTCTGTCATGTCTGCCTCCCTTGTCATGTGGGGTTTCTCACCCCTTGTTCATCTGTTCCAGAAAATGGGTGTCAATGTCTCCGGCCCGGAATTTCGGATTTTCAAACACCTGTTTGTAAAAATCGATGGGGGTAGCAATCCCGATGATTTCGAACTCATTCAAAGCCCGTGTCATGCGGTTAATGGCAAGGGTCCGCTCCGGGGCCCACACACACAGTTTACCGATAAGCGAATCATAAAACGGGGTAACCATGTACCGGTCATGGATATGGGTGTCCAACCGCACCCCGGGGCCGCCCGGAAATGTCACGGAGATGATCTCGCCCGGGGAGGGCATGAAATTGTCTGAAGGATCTGATGCGTTGATGCGGCACTCCATGGCCCAGCCATGAAACCGGATATCGGGCTGGGACAAACCCAGCTCGTGTCCGGCGGCGATCTCGATCTGTTTTCGGACAATGTCCAGGCCGGTAATCAGTTCGGTCACGGGATGTTCCACCTGAACCCGGGCATTCACCTCCATGAAATAATACTGTTTATCCTTGTCCACCAGAAATTCCACGGTACCGGCATTGACATAGTCAAAAGCCTTTGCGATGCGAATGGCGGTGCGGCCCAGTTCTTCTCTGAGAGAGGTATTCACAAAAGGAGACGGGGCTTCCTCAATGAGTTTCTGGTACCGCATCTGAATGCTGCATTCCCGTTCCCCCAGGTGTACGTAATTGCCGAACCGGTCCCCCAGCACCTGGATCTCGATATGCCGGGGTTTTTCAATGTATTTTTCCAGGTATAAGGCCGGGTTGCCGAACGCAGCCCCGGCTTCGGCCGATGCCACGGGAAAAGCGGCCAGCAGATCCTGCCGGTTTTCCCGCAATCCGCATGCCCCGGCCCCCGCCGCCGCCGGCAGCCTTCAGAATCACCGGGTAGCGACCTGGTCCGCGGCATCACAGGCCGCCTTGGGGGTCGCAATCACATCCCTGGAGCCGGGAATCACAGGGACGTCCAGATCCATCAGGATCTGCCGGGCCGCTGATTTGTCCCCGGCCGCAGCAATAGTAGAGGCGGATGGGCCGATAAAGGTGAAACCGTTTTCCTGGCAGGCCTGTGCAAAGGTGGCATTTTCAGACAGAAACCCGTATCCCGGGTGCACGGCATCCGCACCGGTCTGTCGGGCCGCCTCAATGACGGCTTTCTGGTTCAGATAGCTTTTGCGGCTCAATGCCGGACCGATGTGCACGGCTTCATCCGCCTGCCTCACATGACGGCTGTCCCTGTCCGCATCCGAATACACGGCTACCGTGCTGATTCCCATTTCCCGGCAGGTCCGGATGATCCGTAAAGCGATCTCTCCTCGGTTTGCGATCAGAATTTTTTTAAACCCCATCCCCTGTCTCCCAACCTGGTTGTTGCTGAAGCGGAAACAGCCGTTATTCCAGAAACCGGCTGTGCTGATTGGATGATCAATCCAGTTCGATCTCCATCAATGCCTGGTTTTTCATGACCGGCTCTTCATTTCCCACCAGGATTTTTTTAACCGTTCCGGCATGGCCGCACCGGATTTCCGTAAAAATTTTCATGGATTCGATCATGCAGACAATGTCTTCGGGTTTGACGGACTGGCCGGGTTCCACCAGGTGGGGGAGTCCGGTGCGGATGACCGGTAAACGGTTCCCATGACCGGAGAAGTGACCGTATGAATCTGTTTGTCCATGGCTGGCTCCTTTGACTGATGACGTCGTTGTAAATCAAGTGGGCACGAAATATGAAAAATATACTTGACATATATTTTAAATCTATGTCAAGTATATTTTCGATCATAAAAGAACCCGGCAACAAAAAAGGCAGATCAATGGCCAAGCCGATAAACAATGGAAACAGCCCCAAACAGCCGCTGGCGGCCAAAGCCTATGAATTGCTGGCAAAAAAAATCATCTGCCTGGAATATCAGCCCAGTCAGAATCTGGAAGAGAACCAGTTGATGGATGATTTGGGTATTGGCCGGACCCCGATCCGGGAGGCCTGGTGCGGCTCCAGGGTGAAGGAATGGTGGAATCCCATCCCAACAAAGGGGTGATTGTAAGGCCAGTCACCCTCCAGAACACCAAAGCGATGTTCGAAAGCATGGCCCTGATCGAGATGGGAATCGTGGATATCGCCGTGGAACGGGACTGCACCCTGTTTCTGGAAAAGATGGAAGCAGCCAACCAGGAAGCCCGGAAAGCGGTATTGGCCGATGATGTTTTTGGTTTGGTGGAAGCCAATCACGAATTCCACATGCATTTTGCCAGGTGTTCCAGAAACGAGTTTCTGATCCGGGCGGTCAAAGATATCCGCACGGAAGCCAAACGGCTCTCCTACCTGTCCTATGATAACGTCATCGATCCCCGTCACCCGCTGGAAACCCATTATGAATCCGTGGTGGGGGAACATGAGCGGATCATCAAAGGACTGGCCCAGAGAAATGTAACACAAGTCAAACAGCTGATCGGCAAGCATATCCAGACGTTCAGAAACCGGATCGTCGTGTTCATGACATCCTGAATCAATGGTATACTGCGTGAAAACGCATGGTCATATTAACCTGCTTCATCAAGGAGAACGACATGAAAAAATTCTTTATTATCTTAACCGCCCTGATCGGTTGTCTGATCCTGGCCGCACCTGGAATAGCCAAAACCAAATGGGATCTTCACCTGAATTACCCGGCCGGCAACTTTCACTCTCAGGGGGCCCAGCGGTTCGCCGATGCCGTGACCGAAGCCACCAACGGAGAGGTCACCATTGTGCTTCATGCCGGCGCTTCCTTAGGGTTCAAGGGGCCGGAACTGTTGCGGGCCGTGGCTGAAAGCCAGCTGGCCATTGCCGAAATACCCACCGGCATGGTGGAAGGGGATGCCCCGGTGCTGGCGTTGACGGCCCAGCCGTTCATCGCCACCAACGCGTTTGAGCAGCGTCTTCTGTACCAGCTGTCCAAGCCAGTCTATGCCAAACACCTTGAAAAATTCAACCAGATCACCCTGTACACCTCAGTGTGGCCTTTTTCCGGCATCTACACCCAGCGCCCCGTCTCTTCGGTTGAGGATCTCAAGGGCTTGAAAATGCGGGTGTATGACGGCACCGGCCTGGCTTTTGGCAACGTCACCGGCATTGCGGCCAGAAAAATGCCGTTCTCCGAGGTGTATCCGGCCATGAAAGCGGGACTTCTGGACTCCATGTACACGTCCTCCCCGTCCGGCGTGGATGCCAAGGCCTGGGAAGTGCTCAAATATTTCACGCCCATCAACATTGTGGGACCGGTGAACATGATCAATGTGAACAGGGACGTCTGGAACAAACTGGACCAGAAAACCAGGGATGCCATCCTGGAAATCGCGGCTGAAATGGAAGATGAGATGTGGAACCTGGCCGGCGACATGGACCGCAAATCTCGGGCTATCCTCCGGGAAAACGGCATGATCATCAACCTGTGAATGCCGGATTCCGGGCCGAACTCAACGAAGTGGGTGAACAACTGCGGGCTGAATGGGCCCAGAAAGCAGGCGATGACGCCCAGGCGATCCTGGCTCAGTACTACAAAATCACCGGCAGAAAATAACCCCGGTGACCTGACCATCTATCACCGAATCCGGCCAGGCTCAGGACGAGGATCTTTTTTTCCGGTTTCTGTCCGGAACCGGCCGGATAAACCATAAAATACCAAAAAAATCCGGGGAGTTCCATGAATGTGTTTGTGAAAATTTCCGACCGGCTGAGCGATATCACTGCGGGGGTGTCTGCCGTGCTGCTGGGATTGATGACCATACTGATCATAGTGGAAATCTTTATCTGGAACTTATTTGAAAAAACCACGCTGATTGCCGATGAATACAGTGCCTACGGCTTGGCTGCCATCATTTTTCTGGGAGCGGGATACTGTCTCAAGGAAAAAGGCCATATCCGGATCACCTTGGTGCTTGGATTTCTGCCGGGTCCGGCGGCCCGGGTCATCACATTTGCCGCCACCCTGGTCACAACGGTGTTCATGGGATATTTGTGGTGGTATCTTCTTAAAATGGTCCAGTCTGCGTATCGGTATGACTCCACCTCCGGCACATTGACCAACACCCCCCTGTGGATCCCCCAGGTGATGATGCTGGCCGGGGCCACTGGATTCTTCATCCAGCTGGTCGCCACCGCCATCAAAACCTGGCAGGCCATCCGCACCAAAGAGGAGGTCGTGTAATGGAAGCGGATCTGGTCTTCATGTCCGCGGTGGTGTTCGGGTCCTTGTTTCTGCTGCTGGCCGCAGGCGTGTGGGTAGGATTTGCCCTGTTCGTTGTCGGATTCATCGGCATGACCTTTTTTTCTTCCCTGCCCGCCGGCAACAACATGGCCTCCTCGGTGTGGGCCACGATTGAAAAATGGGAGTATGTGGCCCTGCCGCTTTTTATTCTCATGGGAGAAATCCTGTATCGATCCGGGATTTCGGAACGGCTGTTCCGGGCACTGGTGCCCTGGCTGTACCGGCTGCCAGGAGGATTGCTGCTCATGAATATCGTCTCCTGCACTCTGTTTGCGGCGGTGTCCGGGTCCAGTGCCGCCACCACCGCCACGGTGGGACGGATCACCCTGGCAGAATTCGACAAACTCGGGTATGACCGAAGCCTGTCCATGGGATCCCTTGCCGGGGCCGGCACCCTTGGATTCCTGATCCCCCCGTCCCTGATCATGATCATCTATGCCATCCTGGCAGAGGTCTCCATCGGTAAAATGTTCATGGCAGGGGTTCTGCCGGGTTTGCTGCTGTCCGGGGTGTATTCCGCCTATATCATTTTCCGGGGAATCCAAAATCCGGAAATCGCGCCCCAGTCCCAGGAAACTTATTCCTGGACCGACCGGCTCATGGGCCTCAAGGACCTGGCCCCCACCGTAACCCTGATTCTCATGGTCCTGGGCAGTATCTACGGCGGATATGCCACTCCCACGGAAGCGGCGGCCCTGGGGGTGCTGGGGGCATTCGGATTTGCTGTTCTCAACCGGCAGATGACCGCCGGAATCCTGTTCGACTGCCTGAAAGGCGCAGTGAAACCAACGCCATGATCATGCTCATTGTGGTGGGAGCCGGATTTTTGTCCCGAGTCATGGGATTTTTGGGTATTCCGGCGGCCATTACCCAGGCCATCACCCAGATGGACCTGTCCCCGTATATGCTCATGATCCTTCTGGGCGGGGTGTACATCCTGCTGGGGTGTCTGCTGGACGGATTTTCCATCGTGGTGATGACCCTGCCCATCGCCCTGCCCATGGTCACGGCAGCCGGATTCGATCCCATCTGGTTCGGGATTTACCTGATCCTGATGGTGGAGGTCAGCCAGATCACCCCGCCGGTGGGATTCAACCTGTTCGTGATCCAGGGGCTCACCGGAGAACCTATCATGCGGATCGCCCGGTTCGCGCTGCCGTTTTTCTTTCTGATGCTGCTGACCACGGCGGTTCTGACGGTGTTTCCGAAATCGCACTGTACCTGCCGGATCTGATGTCGGCAAACTGACGGACCCGTCAGGGATGAATCCATCCAACCAAACACAAGGAAACCAACCATGAAACGCATCGATTTGAACTGTGATATGGGAGAGAGCTTCGGAGCCTATACCATGGGCATGAACAAAAAGGTAATGGCCAACATCGCCTGCGGCTTCCATGCCGGTAATCCAATGGTCATGGGCGGCACCGTGTCACTCGCACTGGAAAAAAACGTGGGCATCGGTGCCCACCCAGGCTACCCGGACCTGCTGGGATTCGGGCGCCGGCCGGTAAAAGGGGGAAACCATGCGCCAGACCCTGGAAGCCGGGAGCATCCAGGTGAGGCCCATGGGGGAGGACATGGCCTATGACCGCAAAAATTTTTGACAAGCCGGTCTGCCGCCTGACCGAGGATATCCTTGATGCCCATGCCGTGTGCCGGCCGGCCGGATACCGGGCGACACGATTTCTTTTGAAAAATCGACTTGCCCGCGGCCCACCGGATTTATCAGGAGGTTCGGAAAAAACAGGCAGAGATAAGTGTCGATTGACTGCACCGCGACACTCATTTCCGCTTGCTTTAACAGACAGTTTCCTTTAAAAAAGGCCATTTAGGGACTGATCTGAAGCTGACAGTCAAAACTTGAAAAATACCGGAGTCATGATGAAAGTAACCGTATGTGAACTGCCTGACAACTGGGCGCAGAATGACACCCTGTGGAATGCGCTGATGGATCACCTGGCATCGGACCCATCCGATCTGCTGGTGCTGCCGGAAATGCCGTTTTTTCCCTGGATCACCCGGTCTGACCAGGTGGAACCCGCCTTATGGAACAAGGCGGTATCGGCTCACGACGTCTGGATCGGACGGCTGGAAGAACTGCCGATCGACATGGTGGCCCTGTCCCGGCCGGTGACACAAAAAGGGCACCGGTTGAATCAGGGTATTGTCTGGACCCGGCAGGAGGGGGTTCTGCCCTGCCATGAAAAATACTATCTGCCCGACGAGCCCGGATATTTCGAAGCCGCCTGGTACCAGCGGGGCAGCGGCCAATTCCAGGCGGCCCAGGTGAACGGAGTGACCCTCGGGTTCATGATCTGCACGGACCTGTGGTTTACGGACCGGGCCAGGGAATACAAACGCCAGGGAGTGGATATCCTGATCTGTCCCCGGGCCACGCCCGCATCCGGAGAAGACATCTGGGTACCGGGAGGGAGGGCCGCCGCCATTGTTGCCGGGGCCTTCTGCCTGTCTTCCAACTTCAACGGCCCCAATGTGCCGGGTGAGGATTTTGGCGGGACCGGCTGGATCATCGAACCGGAAAGAGGTGCCGTTCGGTGCCTGACCGACCCGCGACAGTGGATCCTCACCATAGATATCGATTTAGAGGAGGCTCGGGCCGCCAAACAGACCTATCCCCGATATGTCATGGAATAAGCTGATGTTCCACTGCCGAGCAGTCCCAGTTCGTCGCTTTGATTTTTTACGGAAATCCGGATCGGAAATCCAGACAATTGACCGCTGACATCCCTGCGCTTTTATTTCGCAATTTTATCAATTAATTTTCATTTTACTATAATCTCACGGTTTTTTCATATGTGGCGGCTGGATAGTGTGCCATGCTGAACCATGCGATACAGATTGTCGAAAAATTTTATTGCTTTTTCCAAAAGATTACCGATTGAATAAGAATGATTGAATTTGAAGCAAATCAATGGTAATTCAAGTATGGCTGAAATTTGAAAAAAACCTGGCGATTTCAGCGAATCCTGTAAATACCTGAACGGCGTTCGACTGCTCAATGTTTGGAAAATTTTATGAAGCTTTTCGACACATGCGGCACGAACCTTACCGTTTAAACTGGAGCGTTTGTATGAACAAAATATTGGTTTTCTTTGCAGCCGGTTGTTTAGGGGGGTTAGCAAACAGCCTGACTGTCTGGATTTTTGGGAACTTCGATATTACTTCGTCATTAGGGGTTGCCATTTCTCCCTCTTTGAATTTGAACTGGCTTTACCCTCGTATTGTATGGGGCGGTCTTTGGGGTCTCACATTTGTTCTCCCAGTCTATAAATCAAACTTATTTTTTAAAGGCACAATGCTGAGCCTTCTGCCTACGATAGTCCAACTATTTGTTGTTTTTCCTTTTCAGGTTCACAAAGGAATGGCAGGCTGGAATTAGGTCTATATACGCCGGTATTTGTTTTGTTCTTTAACTGGGTATGGGGTGTTTTCACAGCCTTTACCATCAAACTCCAAAAATAGAAATTGACCAGTCGTTCACTGGTTATAAGAGGTGCGGCGATTTTCTTTTACGGGGTCCATGATGTTACCTTCTCAGGATAAATTTTCCCAAAGAATCTGATCTGGAATTTTTTTAAACCCCGGGCCAAACCGATGAATTGAAGGATATGTTTTCAGACAGATGAAGACTGTCGGCAGCAATGAAGAAGGGAAAAGAGATGTGCTAAAAGCTCAGTTGTTAAGAGATAAAGTATTCATCACCCGAATTACATCGGCAATCCTTTTGTCAATTCTGCTTATTTTTATAGATGCCGGGACACCTGACGCTTCAGAAAAAGTGGCCCTGCAGCTTGCCTGGAAACACCAGTTCCAGTTTGCCGGATATTATGCTGCCTTGCATAAGGGTTATTACAAGCAGGCCGGATTAGAGGTGACACTTGTCGAGGGCGGGCAGGGAAAATTTGCCCGGGAGGAAGTGCTCAGCGGCCGGGCTCAGTACGGGGTAGCCGGCGCCGAGCTCCTGCTTCACCGAAGAGACGGCAATTCTTTTGTGGTACTGGCCCCCATATTTCAACATTCGCCGTCCGTTCTGCTTGTCAGAAGGGATGCAGGCATATCAACGATCCAGGATCTTATCGGAAAACGCGTCATGCTGCTTCCCGGAAAAAAAGATGCAGACATTCTGGCTGCCTTTCTAAATGAAGGGGTGCCTCTGGAAGCTTTTCATCGTCTCGATCAAACCTATCGTCTTGATGATCTGATCGAAAGGCGCACCGATGCGGTCAGCGCTTATGTAACCAATGAACCCTGGCAGCTTCTTCAACAGGGGTTGAGCCGGCAGTTATCTCTCCCCGGACAAATGGGGTTGATTTTTACAGTGACTGCCTGTTTACCACGGAAGTCGAAATCCGGAAGCACCCCCGGCGGGTGCAGTCGTTTTTAGACGCGTCGCTGAAGGGATGGGAATATGCCATGGCCCATACCCGGGAAATCATTGATCTGCTTATCGCAGAGTATGGCGTGAAAAACATCCCGACCATTTGAACTTTGAGGCTGAAGCCATGCAAAAAATGATGATCCCCGACCTGGTGCAAATCGGGCATATGAACCAGGGCAGATGGCAGCATATTGCAGGAGTTTATCAAAACCTGGGACTTCTGGACGCCGACTTTTCCCTGGAAGGTTTCTTGTATGATCCCATATCACAGCATCCCCCTCCCTGGCTGAACCGGTCTTTCTTTGCCGCCATATTTGTAATCGTGCTGCTGGCCAGCGGTACCGGCTTTCTGATTGTTATCAACACAAGGCTGAAATCGGAGGTGAAGGAACGTCAGCAGGCGGAAAAAGCACTCATCGAAAAAGAGGTGCTGTTCCGGAGATTATTTAACCATATGACCAGCGGGTCTGCTGTTTTTGAAGTCAGAAATGACGGATCAAAGGGGAAGGATTATATTATTCGGGAGTTTAACCGGAAAAGCCTTGAGTTGGAAAGAAAAAGCCTGGATGAAGTGCTGGGAAAGAGTCTTTTTGACCTGAGGCCCAATATTGACGACTACGGATTGATTCCCGTAATGAAAAAGTATGGGAAACCGGTATTCCTGAGTATTATCCAGTCAGGATTTACCAGGATGACAATTTCGCAAATTATTATGAGAATCATATCTTTAAATTACCCACAGGAGAGGTGGTGACCATCTATAATGACGTCACCGATCAAAAAAATCAGGAAAAAGATCTGCTGGAAAGTGAAAAAAAATATCGGGTCCTTTTTGACACATTTCCTCTGGGAATCACCGTTTCCGATCAATTCGGAAATATCGTTGAATCTAATACCGTATCAGAAAAGTTTCTGGGAGCACCTGAAACTGAACATGAGACCCGGACCATTGACGAGCCGGCATGGGGGATCATCCGTCCCGACGGATCGCCGATGCCTGTGGCAGAATACGCTGGTGTGAGGGCTCTGAAAGAGAAACGGCCGATTGAAAATATCGAAATGGGAATGGTGAAATCCGATACTGAAATTATTTGGATGAATGTATCGGCAGCCCCGCTGCATCTTAAAAAATATGGCGTGGTCGTCATCTATGGAGACATCACCGAACGGAAGCGGGCAGAAGCTGAGAAGGAAAAACTCCGGGCCCAGCTCCTTCAGGCCCTGAAGATGGAATCAGTCGGCCGGCTGGCCGGCGGTGTGGCCCATGATTTCAACAACATGCTTGGGGTGATCCTGGGAAATACGGAACTAGCACTATTAAAGGCGGATGAAGACAACGATCTGATTTCCGACTTGATAGAGATTCGAACCGCAGCGAGGCGTTCGGCAGATATCACAAAAAACTGCTGGCTTTTGCAAGGAAACAGACCATTTCTCCCAGGCAGCTGGATTTGAATGATACCGTGGAAAGCATGCTCAACATGCTGCGCCGGCTCATTGGAGAAGATATCGACCTGGTATGGCAGCCATGTTCCCTTCTGTGGCCGGTGAAAATGGACCCGTCCCAGATCGACCAGATCCTTGCCAATCTCTGCATCAACGCCCGAGATGCTATTTCCGGAGTGGGCAAACTCACCATTGAAACCGGAACAAAGACCTTTGACAGGGAGTACTGCAGCGAACACGCCGAATTTGTCACCGGTGATTTTGTCCTGCTGGCGGTCAGTGACAATGGTTGCGGCATGGATAAAAACACTCTGGACAATCTGTTCGAGCCGTTTTTCACCACCAAGGAGGTGGGCAAAGGCACCGGCCTGGGGCTTGCCACCGTCTATGGCATTGTCAAACAGAACAACGGTTTCATCAATGTATCCAGCGAACCCGGCCAGGGGTCCACGTTTAAAATTTACCTGCCCCGGTTCGTTGCCCATGAAGACGCTGACAAAAAAAAGACCTGAGAAAAATGCAGCTGTTGGGGGGACGGAAACCCTTTTGGTGGTGGAGGATGAACCGTCTATTCTCAGAATGGTTCGGGAAATGCTGGAAAAAAAAGGGTATGGCGTGCTGTCCGCAGCCACCCCGACCGAGGCGATGGAAAAGGCAAAAACCCATTCCGGCACCATTGACATACTCATAACAGACGTGGCCATGCCGGAAATGAACGGCCGCGACCTGGCTGAAAAAATCACCGACCTTTATCCGGACCTCCGCATCGTGTTCATGTCCGGGTATACCGCAAATGTCATTGCCCATCAGGGAGTTCTGGATGACAGGGTGGCATTTATCCAGAAACCTTTTTCAATGGCGGACTTTTCAAAAAAGATTCAAGACGTGCTGGATACGGCCCCGGATAAAAATGGCATGAATTCACAACAGGTTCCATCCGAAACGCATTATCCTGAAATCGGCCCTGAAGTCACTGATTGACTCAAACTGAAAAAGACGTACCCATGGGCGATCTGCCGTTTGAAGAGGAAGCAATTGACTCACCCGGTCTGAAGGGGTCCATCTACAATACCGGTTTTGAAAAAAAGGGCACTGACAGGCATCGCTATCAGAAAGCAGGCTGCCTGCTGATGGTTTCGAATACCACCTGGCTGACTAGGTCCCGTCCGGCCGAACCTGCGGGAAAATGGGAGACTGAATACCCTGAAATCGCCCTGGCCACCTCAAAGATTCAAATTCTGGAAAAAAGGGAAATCAATCTGTATCGATAAATACAGCGTTCACCACAGCTATGGGGGATACATCGCCGGAAAACGGAATGTATGAATGTCATTCTGTGGCGGTCGCAGCAAAACCAGTCTTAATTCCTGAATGCCGACAAAGCGTTTTCCCTTAGACGATTCACTTTCCCTGAAAAGATTTGACAAAGAAGATCAAAATGGTTTAACCACTAAGCAGCATCGGAAGTGGGTTACAGAATCGACAATTCAAGTGGGAAAACTGCATTTTATGTTTAAACGTGCCAAACAAAACCGGGTTTTTCAGGATGTGGTGGAGCAGATACAGGATGCCATTCTGACCAGAGAACTGCCTCCCGGCTCCAAATTGCCGGCGGAACGGGAACTCAAAGAGATGTTCAACACCAGCCGGGGGACCCTTCGGGAAGCGCTTCGGGTCCTAGAACAGAAAGGACTGATCGAGATCAAGCTGGGGGTCAACGGCGGAGCCATAGTCAAACAGATCGACACGGATCCGTTGATGGAATCCCTGGCCCTGCTGATCCAATCCGGCAACGTTTCCCTGACCCATCTGTCCGAATTCCGGATTAAAATTGAAGGCAGCCTGATGGAACTGGCCACGAAACGGGCCACTTTAAAAGACATTGAAGAACTGGAGCGGATGCAGGCCCGGGCCAGACATTGTTATGAGATTCAGGACTGGGAAAATTTTTTGAAAACCGATGAAGCCATGCATACCTATATCGGCACCATGACACGGAACCCCATGTTCCAGTTCATTCAAAAAAGCATCCATGACAATATCCACCGCTATTACCAGGATTACCTGCCTATGAACCGTGAACGGACCCTGGAAAACCTTGACGACTTTGATAAAATCATTGCCGCCATGAAAGCAAAGGACAGTGCCACGGCATCCGCCATTATCACAGATCATGTGCAGCGGTTCCATGACAAAATGACCGGCAGACGTCCTTGAACCCGGTCATTGGAACGCGCTCTCCGGGGACGTGATCCTTCCTATATTTCTGAAAAATCTTAGGTATATTATCCTCTTCCCCTGTATTTACCTCTTGAAAAAAACCAGGGAAGGCCGTACACTCGGCCTGGTTAATAGTTGATTATTTTTTTAATCAAATTTTATCAGGAGATGTAAATGCAAACCCCGATCAACCGTCAGATTGTCAAACAGGAAATCGATAAAATGGGCCTGACGTCTGTGGGCCTGGCGTCCATCCGGGAACTGAACCGGATCGTGAACAACATTGAAACCGCCACAGGGGACCAGTTCATCCGCATGGAGATGGGCGTACCGGGCTTGGCACCGCCGCAGGTTGCCGTGGATGCAGAGATCGACGCCCTCAAACAGGGGGTGGGGTCTAAATATCCGCCTTTTGACGGGATCCCCAGCTTAAAACCGAATTTCCGCATTTGTGAAAAACTTTGTGAATATCGAGATTCCGGCGGAATCCTGCTTTCCCACTGTCGGCTCCATGCAGGGTTGCTACATGGCCATGATGTGCTGTGGCCGGCGGATACAGGGAAAGGACCGAATTCTGTTCATCGACCCTGGATTTCCGGTAAACAAGCACCAGGCAAGGGTGCTAGGCCTGCCCTATGCCCATTTTGACGTGTATGAATACCGTGGCGACAAACTGGGGCCCAAACTGGAATCGTTTTTGAAAAAAGGGGATGTGGCTGCCATCATGTACTCCAACCCCAACAACCCGGCCTGGATCTGCTTTACTGACAGGGAACTTGAAACCATCGGAAAACTGGCCTCCCAATATGACTGCATTGTCATGGAAGACCTGGCCTATTTTGGCATGGATTTCCGGAAAAACTATTCCATTCCCGGTGAACCACCGTTTATCCCTTCCGTGGCCAGATATACGGACAACTATATCCTGCTGATCTCCAGCTCCAAATCCTTTTCTCTGGCCGGCCAGCGCATCGGCATGACCGCAATTCCGGAAAGGTTGTTCCATTCCACCGGCACCAACCTCAAGCCGTTTTTCGGCAGCGACCGGTTCGGATATGCCTATATTTTCGGGGCCATGTACGCATTGAGTTCCGGAGTGTCCCATTCCAATCAGTACGGGCTTTTAGGGCTGCTCAAAGCGGTGAACACCGGAGAATTCAATTTTGTGGATCATGTCAGGGAATACGGAGACCGGGCCGCGGCCATGAAGCAGATGTTCACGGACAACGGGTTTGAAATCGTATATGATATGGATGATGATCAGCCCATTGCAGACGGGTTTTATTTTACCATCTCCTACCCGGGATTCTCCGGCGTGGAACTGGTGGAAGAACTTCTCTACTACGGCATCAGCGCCATTTCCCTGACCACCACGGGCAGCGACCGCCACGAAGGATTGCGGGCCTGCGTGTCCTTGACCGGCACAGACCGGTTCCCGACACTGGCGGAACGACTGGCCTGTTTCCGTACCGATCATCCCAAAGGCAGTGATTTCAGAATCATCCACGCTTGATGGGATGTGTTTCGCCAGCAAAAAAACCACCTGAAGCCACCAAAAAACAATGAACGAATAGAATTATGCCCTCCCGGGGCAACTTTTTCGACCTGAACGTCAGATTCAACAATCTCGGGCCGGGCCAAGGTACTCCGGGGGGGCCGAAACTTTTGGGCCGGTACCGGCCCACCGGGGAACGGCGGCTGACTGTGGGACATCAGCGGCCTGCGCCACTATGCCTTGTCCTTACTTTTTTTGAGCTTCCCTGCCATCTGATGCCGTTTCTGGGCATTCAACACCGTCTTGCGCAACCGGATGGAATTCGGAGTCACCTCCACCATCTCATCATCGGCGATAAAATGAATGGCCTTTTCCAGGGTCATCTCCCGGATCGGTGTGCACACCACGTTCTCATCCTTGCCCGACGCCCGCATGTTGGTGAGCTTTTTTTCCTTGCAGGGATTGACATCAATGTCCGAGGCCCGGTTGTGCTCGCCGATGATCATGCCTTCATACACCGGGGTACCGGGCACGATAAACAGCTGACCCCGGGGTTCGAGATTGAACAGGGCATAGGGAACGGCCGTGCCCTGGCGGTCCGACACCAAAGACCCGTTGAACCGCACCGGAAATTCACCCCTGAACGGCTCATACCCGGCCAGGTAGGAATTCATAATCCCGGTGCCCCGGGTGTCAGTGAGAAACTCGTCCCGGTACCCGATCAAAGACCTTGAGGGAATGGAAAACTCGATGCGGACCCTTCCTTTGCCGTTGTTCACCAGGTTGGTCATCTTGCCTTTGCGGATGGACAGCTTTTCCGTCACCACTCCCATGAAATCCTCTTCACAATCCACAAACAGGTGCTCAATAGGTTCCAAGTTTTCCCCGTTTTCAGATTTGTAGATCACCCGGGGCCGGCTCACACACAGTTCAAACCCCTCCCGCCGCATGGTTTCGATCAAAATGGCTAGCTGCAGCTCACCCCTTCCCTTAACCACAAAACTTTCATCCACCGTGCTGTCCTCCACCTCGATGGCTACGTTTTTAAGGGTTTCCTTGAGCAGGCGTTCCCGGATCTTTCTGGACTGCACATATTTGCCTTCTTTCCCCGCAAACGGGGAATTGGTGATGGCGAACTGCATGAACACAGTAGGTTCGTCCACCGTGATTCTAGGCAGGGCTTTGGGATTGTCTTTTGTACAGATGGTATCCCCGATTCGGACGTCCTCGATGCCGGACAGCACCACGATATCCCCTGGATCGGCCCGGTCCACCGGCATCAGCGTCATGCCCTGATAGGACTGGAGTTTGGTCACTTTCAACGTCACCTGGCGGTTGTTCTCACCCACGCACACCAGGGATTCATTGGATTCGGCAGATCCGTTGAACACCTTGCCGATGGCCAGGCGGCCCAGGTAATCGGAATATCCCAAATCCGACACCAGCATCTGAAACGGGGCCTCCGGATCATAGGACGGAGCCGGCATCTCCTGGATAATGGTGTCGAACAACTCATGCAGGTTTGTCACCGGTGCATCCAGCTCTCTTTTGACGATTCCGTCCCGGCCGATGGCATAGAAATAGGTGAAATCCAGCTGATCATCCGTGGCCTCCAGATCGATAAACAGGTCATACACCATGTCCAGAACCGCATCAGTCCTGGCGTCTTTTCGGTCGATCTTGTTGATGATCACCATGACCGGCAGCCGGGCCTCAAAGGTCTTCTTGAGCACGAACCGGGTCTGGGGCAGCGGCCCTTCCGATGCATCCACCAACAGGATGGCACTGTCCGCCATGGACAGGGCCCGTTCCACCTCTCCGCCGAAATCCGCATGCCCCGGGGTATCGATGATGTTGATCTTGACATCCTTCCACATCACGGAACAATTTTTAGCGGCAATGGTGATGCCCCGCTCCCGTTCCAGGTCCATGCTGTCCATGAGACGCTCATCCATCTCCTGACCTTCTCTGAAAAGGCCGCTCTGGCGGAACATGGCATCCACGAGAGTCGTTTTCCCATGGTCGACATGGGCGATAATGGCGATATTGCGCAACCGGTCATTGGTCATCAGGATCTGTTTTTCATTGATGGCTCTTTTTCTCGTGTTCTCTCGATAATGGGGGGGGTTATAAATTCAACATCAATTCATTCATTTTTCTTATTTGGACACCCGGGTGGTGCCGTCGGCCGCAGTGATGATCCGGACCCGATCCCCCGGAAACAGTTCCACATCCGCCTCCTGAACCACCACAATGGTGGTGCCGGTGTCCTTGGTGACCACGATCTCCAGCCCGGGTTCCGGGTCATGCCTTCTTCCGCAGCTGTTCCTGCGGCAGCCCCGGCCAACGCACCGATCACAGTGGCCACGGTCCGTCCGGACCCGCCTCCCACCGTGCTGCCCAGCACCCCGCCGGCAACCCCTCCCGCAGCGGTTCCCACCGGAGTTTTCGTGCCTTCGATGGTGACAGACTTAACTGACTCCACGGTGCCCATCATCACGGTCTGGGCCTGACGGGCATGATCCCTGGAATAGACTTCGCCGGACCGGCTGGAGGCACACCCGCCCGCCAGCAGAGCGATAATGCCTGTCAATACTGCCGCAGCGGCAATAACAGATAATTTTTCATTGGTTACCCCTTTCGCTTTTAAACAGTTGCCGTCCATTCATGACTGTGACGATATATCCTTAATTTTATCACATTTCCGGTTTTTTTAAACATGATCGGAAAATATTATCATTTTTTCCGAAGATTTGGGGTCAGCTGCCTTGAAAAATGGACCAGGACAAACACCAGGGTTCCAAGTGCCATGACCAGTCCGGCCACGGGAAACGCCAGTCTGAGGCTGAAAAATCCATGGCCAGGCCGGCTGCCACTGAACCGGCCAGCATGCCCAGGCTGTGAGCCACCGTCAGAATCGCCATCACCGACCCCATGGCTCTTTTTTGTTCTCCATTGACCACAGCCAGTGCTGTGATCGCCGGCATAGCAATCCCGCCGCCCACCCCGAACAGGATACCGCGGCAACCAGATCGAAAAACGAGGCGGAAAAATAGATCCACCCCATGCTGGCGGTAACGATGACCCCGCCCAAAACGGCCATGGCCTGGCGGCATATGCGGTCCGCTGCATATCCCATGGGCACCTGCAGCAATCCGGATATAAAGACCCCCAGCGTTACCAGCAGCCCGATCCCGGCACCGGACCGGCCGAACATCTGAGCCCCGAACAAGGGCAGAAAACTCCAGATGGCGCCGATACAGGCGGTATAGGCAAATCTGAACGAAAACAGGCCGAACAGTTCCATGTCCCGGATCACCAGGGACCAGGGAATCTGAAGAGACTGATGTCCGGAACGGAGCCGTTCTTCGGACAACGGTGGCAGCAATATCACACACAGCAGCACCCCCACAAAAGACAGCAGCCCCATGCACACGAACGCGGCGTCATATTCCAGATATCCGTGATCACTCCGCCCATCAGGGCCCCAGACTCAGACTCAGAAACATGGACAGGTTGAACAGCCCCATGGCATACCCTTCCGACCCTCTGGGCGTGATCTCCCCCACATAGGCCTGAACCACCGGCATGATCATGGCGGATCCCGCCCCCTGGATGAAACGGATGGCAATCAATCCCTCAACAGTATCGGAAAAAACGAATGCCATGGAAATCAGAGTATAAAAAATCAATCCGGCAAGGATGAAGGGTTTTCGCCCCTTCTGGTCCGACAGCCACCCGAAATAAGGCAGCAGAACCACCCGCGAAATGGAAAAGGATCCGAAAATCATGGCCACATAAAACCCGGTGGCCCCTAAATCATGGGCATAGATGGGCAGCAACGGCACCACTATCCCCACCCCGGTGATGGTGGAAAAGATGATAAAAAAAAGCGTGGCAAAAATTTTTTGTGATCCGAAGGAATAGCCTGTCGGCCTTTACGGAAAATCACAAGCAGCAACCGCGCCATGGGCGAACGGATGGTTTCAAACAGATCCATTCACAAAGGCCTTAGTCCAGACACTCTTTAATCTGATCTATGAACCGGCTTGGCACGGCAAATTCCCCTTTCCGGTAGTTCACGTGGGTCAGGTATAAAACCGTTCCGCCCGGGTCATGGCCACATACATCAATCGCCTTTCCTCGGCCAGGGCCGCATCCCCGTCGTCAATGGACCGCCAGTGTGGAAACAGGCGCTCCTCACATCCCACCACAAACACGGTGTCGAATTCCAGGCCTTTGGCAGAATGGATGGTGAGCAGGGCCACCCCGTCCGTGTCCTGGTCATCGTCTTCCTTGTCCTCCCGGATCAGGGCTGCCTCTTCCAGGTAGGACAGCATATCGGATTTGCTTCTGGCCGTATGGATCAACTGTTCAATATTCTCTTTTTTGGAAACCCATTCCGCTTTGGTCTTGGTTTTCTTTTCCAGATAATCATAATACCCGGTACGGGCGATCACCTCTTCCATGGCCCTGGCCGGTGCCATTTCCCGGATGACGTCCAGAATCTCCAGCACCTCGGACAGGTTTCCATGAATCTTGGGGGTCAAAACCCTTTCTTTGACCATGATCCTTGCCGCATCCTGAAGGCTGATGCCTTTTTTACGCATGGCCCCCATTTTCTTTATCATGGCCGGTCCGATCCCGCGCTTCGGGGTGTTGACCACCCGCTCAAAGGACAGGTCATCATTGGAAAAAAAGGCGGCGCTCAGATAGGAGTTGATGTCCAGGATCTCCATGCGCTCGAAAAACCCCTGGGCTCCCATGAGCCGGTAGGGGATGCGGTATGCCCGGAATATCTTTTCAAAGGGGAGCGAACAGAACTTGGTCCGGTACACCACGGCCATTTGGTCATAGGCAATGCCCTGACCCTGGCGGTTCATGGCCTTGACCCGGCGGGCCACCCATTCCGCTTCATGGACGTCGGACAAAAATCATAGATTTCCACCACCCCGCCCTTTTTGTGGGAAAACAGTGTTTGTCCATCTTGTCAGGATTGTGGTCGATCAGGTCATTGGCCACCTGGACAATTTCATCGGCCGACCGGAAATTTTCCTCCAGCCGGAATATTTTCGCATCCTTATATTTCTGGGAGAACCTTAGAAAATGGTTGACATTGGAGCCTCGAAATCCATAGACTGCCTGCCAGTCATCCCCCCACGCAGAACAGGTTGCGGTGGTCGCCTAAAAGCAGGGAAGTCAGGTCCTCCTGAAGGTTGTTGGTATCCTGGTATTCATCCACCAGGATATAGGCGAACCAGGACTGGTAGTCTTTGCGGATATCCTCATGATCCTGGAGCAGGTCCCGTGTTTTCAGCAAAATATTATCGAAATCCACTCCGTTCATCTGTTTGAGGCGCTCTTCATACTGGTCGAAAATATCAGAGATCCGGACATTATAAAACACCGGTTTTCTGTCAAAAAATTTGTGAGGATTTCCTGAATTTTTGGCCCGGGATAGAAAAGACAATATCCGGGAAGCGTATTTCTTGTCAATGTTGTTGGCCACACAAAGCTCTTTGACCAGCTTGTCCTGCTGGTACACGGACAGCACCTGAACCGGGGCCGCATACCCCAATCGGGTGCAGTGCTGTTTGAGCATCATCAGACAGGCGGAATGAAATGTCCTCACCCACTGGAACCGGTCCGGAGAAAGGCCCGTCATGACCATGAGCCTGGATTTCATCTCTTCCGCCGCCTTGTTGGTGAAGGTGATGGCCAATATCCTCCGGGGATCGTATCCCTGGTCGATGAGATGGGAAAACTTTGCGGTCAGGGTCCGGGTCTTGCCGGAACCGGCCCCGGCCACGACAAGAGCCGGGGACCCGGTATGGGCCACGGCCTGCTGCTGCTGATTGGATAGTTGCATAAATCGTATCTGTAAATAATTATATGGTCTTGAAAAGGGTTAGGGTGCCCGGGAAATGATCTCTTTCAGGGTGGTTTGAATACCCCGACGGATCTCGTCCAGGCGCGAGGAGGCAAAGGTCTCTGTCAGGTCCTGAATCAGTTCATGCACCTCCTTGCCTGTGACGACCGGGATCTCCAAAAGCCGGCACACGGGTCAGAAAAGACCCATCTGCTTTGCCGATGTTTTCTACATCGTCTTCCTGAATATCAGTTCCGGCCACGCCCCGGATATCATACTCTCTGAATAAGCCTTTGTTCATCAACTCCTCCATGACGAATTTTAAAATATCCCCGAAAAAAGTGCCAGGATGCCGACCAGCCAGCAATATGGCGCAAACAGGTGAAATTTTCCTGCGTGCACCAGCTTGATGAGCAGCTTCAAGGCGAACAGGCCGCTGCCAAATGCGACCAGTGTACCATAAATCACGGCGGCATCCAACCGCACTCCCTGTTCTAAAGACTCCAGAATACTGAGTAGTTCGGCTCCCAGAATCGCTGGGATGGACAATAAAAAGGAAAATCTAGCGGCGGTCTGCCGGTCAAGCCCGCAGAACATGCCGCAGGCAATGGTGGTCCCGGATCTGGAAATCCCGGGAATCACGGCCAGGCCCTGGCTGATCCCGATCACCAATGCCCGTTTCAGGTCCAGGGGAATACCGGCGGTACCAGACCGGTAAAACCCCCGGGATATCCACAGGATGCTTCCGGTTACCAGAAGCATGCCCCCCACCAGCAGCGCAGAAGAAAACAGAACCGCTTCAAGCTGTTTCAACCCCAGGCCGATAAGCGCTGTAGGGGCCGAACCGGCCAGAATAAACAGCGCCAGCCTCAGATGATCATCTGATTCGATGGGGACGGGATGTCTTTTACCAGGCAGGACAGGCAGGACAGCACCGAAAGAAGCATGGACCGGATGTCGTTAAAAAATACCGCCACCACCGCCCCCAAGGTCCCCATATGCACACTGATGTTGAATGCCAGAGAGGGTTCCGTAATCCCGAATAAAATCTGTCCCAGTACCAGATGACCGGAACTGCTTACCGGTAAAAACTCAGTCAATCCCTGTAAAACGCCGAGCAAAACCGCCTGATATATTTCCATATGATCAACCATTTCCTGAATGTTAGACACCGGCTACTGATGGGTGCGGCTTAGAGAATCAAGCATCATAGATAGTATTGTTCGCCTGAAAATGCAAGGATAAGTTGACAGTGAAAATGGCTTAAATACGCACATTTTTTATTTCAGTTGATTTCATTCTGGATCTTTTGTATAATTTTCACTCAAATCGTGCTGGTCTGATACAATGTATTCGATATAGCTATTGAAGGATGAATGGCATCTTGAATCAAAAACCTGCAATCATGAAGGAGAAAAAAATGAAAACAAAACGAGGAATTCAACTTTTTTTAACCATGGTGGCCTTCTTGTTTCTGTTTGGATGTGCCGCTAAGGAACCTGTAAATTTTGGTGCTTTCACTCCGGCCCAGTTTGATCTGGACAAAGTGGAAACCAAGGTGGACAATTTTTTGGTCATCATGGATGCCTCCAGCTCCATGAGACATGAGAACAAATTTGAGACCGCCAAAACCGTTGTCGAACGCCTGAACATGACCATTCCGGAACTGGGCCAAACCGCCGGTTTCCGCACATTTGGTCATGATCCCTCTGTATGCAAAGACAAAACAAAATTGTTTTACGGCATGGAAGCCTATACTACCGCCGGCATGGCGGACGGTCTGGCAGGCGTTGTTAAACCAGGCGGACTCAGCCGTCTTGATAAAGCACTGGAAGCGGCACAAACCGATCTGGAAGGTCAGGCCGGTGTCTACAATGCCGTCATTGTTGTCAGTGACGGTATAGACATGACCGATGTGCAGGCGCAAGCCCAGGCACTTAAAGACGTATTTGGCTCTTCCCTGTGCATCTATCCCGTGCTGGTGGGAAATGCGCCCGAAGGCCGCCAGCTGCTTGAGAACCTTGCTGAAATCGGGGAATGCGGTTTTCTCAGCACTGCGGATGACCTTCTGACCAGCGCCGGGATGGCTGATTTTGTCTCTAAAGTCTTTCTCAAAGACGCTCTGGCTCCGGCTCCGGCTCCAGCCGCCGCTCCGACAAGAAATGATTCTGACGGCGACGGTGTCTATGATGATCAAGACCAGTGTCCCGGCACCCCCACAGGCGCCGTGTGAACTCCGTGGGCTGTTGGGTTCTGGAAATGTGCTGTTTGATTTTGACAAAGCCGTAATTAAACCAGAAGCCTATCCTCTGCTGGACGAAGTGGTCGCAATCATGAAAAGAACCCGGGCATGAACGTGGAACTTCAGGGTCATACCGACAATATCGGTACCGCAGAATACAACATGGGTCTGTCTTTGAGACGTGCCAATGCCGTGGCGGATTATCTTGAAAGCAAAGGGATATCAGCAGACCTTCTGACCACAAAGGGATTCGGGTTCAGTAAACCGGTCGCACTCAATGGCACTGCATTCGGCCGTTCCCTGAACAGACGTGTCGAACTCCATCCCTAAATGCATTACAGACAATTATGTCGATATCAGCATGATCACTGACTGATTCTGCTTTAGATCGGCGGGTTTACCCCTCGGGTGAACCCGCCGTTTTTTATCAGATCTGTCTTTCCTGACCGGTTCTTTCCACACCATATCCCCCCAGCGCCAGGATTCTTTCCTTGAATTCATCACCGGAAATGGTCTCCAGCAGAATCCGGACATTGGGGGTATCAAAAAACCGCTCCGGTATCACCAGATCATAGGATTCGGTGACGATGGGAACAAAGTCCAAGTCCAGGGCCCGGGCCGCAGCCATGATTCCCAAGCCCGTATCGGCCCGGCCGGACAGCACGGCTATGGCCACCGACATATGGGTATATTCATCGTTTTCATATCCGATGATGTCCGCCGGGGTCAAACCGGCATCCGCCAGCTTATAGTCAAACAAAATCCGGGTCCCTGACCCGGCCTGGCGGTTGATGAACCGTAGTTTCTTTTCTTTGAGATCCGCGACTGACCCAATATTCTTCGGATTGCTTCTGGGCACAATAAATCCCTGCTGCCGCATGACCAGGTTCACCAGGCGCACCGGCACACCGGGGAGATATTTTTTGATATAGCTGACATTGTAGGAACCGTCCTCCGGATCCAGCAGATGGGTCCCGGCCAGGTGACAGGCGTTGTTTCGGACCGCCATGATCCCTCCCATGCTGCCCACGTGGCTGGAAGAAATATTGATGCCGTCATGATGGCGCCGCATCTGGTCGGCCAGAAGATCCAGGGTATTATCATGGGATCCGGTGATCACCAGGGTGTTTTTGATGGCAGACAACGGTTTCAGCAACCGGGCTGTCGGGGTCTGGTTTTCAGAAATGCCTTCCATATCCCTCGGGATCTGAATAATACCGTCAGCCTCGGTCAACGTGGTGATGCTGCCCGATCCCCTGGGCAGCTGGGAGGCGATGAGGCGCCCGTCCACCGACCCGATCTTGACCCGCAGAAACTCATCCTGACCCAGTTTGGAGGCAATTTTCCGGGCCAGGGATACCGTTTCGGTCCGTACTTCCAGGGGAGGCAGTTTCTGCATGGCGCGCAGCAACGGTCCCACAAACTGCTCAAACGCCACAATGGCCGATACCGGATAGCCAGGAATACCGAATACGGGTTTACCGGATATCTCTCCCATCAATACCGGTTTTCCGGGCATCATGGTCACTCCGTGAACCATCACCCGGCCTAAGGACGTCATCACCGGCCTTGCAAAATCTTCAGACCCGGCCGAAGAACCACCGATGATGCAGACCATGTCATACGCCCCTTTCACGGCCTGGTCCACCGCCTGGGTAATCGTTTCCAGATCATCTTTAAGCATGGGATGCCGATCCGCATCAGCCCCGTTATCCCGGCACAAGGCTTTGAGTACCGTGGAATTGGATTCGAGCACCTGTCCCGGAACCAGCTGCTCTGGAGATGTCTCATGCCACTCAACCAGTTCAGAACCCGTGGGAATGATCAGTACCCGTGGTTTTTGATACACCTGAACCTGAAACACCCCTCCGGACAGCAACGCGCCCATAGCATAAGCATTGATCTGATGTCCTCTGGGAAACAGCAGCTTGGTGGCCACGATGTCTTCTCCCATTTTCCGCACATGCTGCCATGGGAACACCGGGGCTTCGATTTCGACGGTCGCTTTATCAATAATGTTGATATGCTCGATCATGATCACGGCATTGGTCCCGGACGGCAGCGCATGACCAGTATTGACCCAGAACCCTGTTTCGCCGGGAACCAGAATTTTTGGGGCATCCTCACTGGCGCCGAATGTGTTTTTGGCGTCCACGGCCATGCCGTCCATGGCGGCTGCGTGAAAATTAGGGCTGGACAGTTTGGCGATTGCCGGACTGGCCAGCACCCGGTTCCGGGCCGCTGTCACATCAATGGACTCCACATCAGTGACCCGGTCTTTAAATGTATCCGTCAGTATCTGCCGGGCGGTTTCAATGGGCTGGGTATCCAGATATACATTTCGTCTATATGTCATCACTGCTTTCCTTATGTTGGATCATTAGAGAAGAATCACCTGGGTGATGCTACCTTTTTCCAGACCTTCCAGATTTTCTCCGATATCCAGAAGGCCGTCTGCCCGAACCATGGTTCGAATCAGACCGGATTTGCCGAGAACCGGCTTCGCCATCACTCCTTCAGGACCATTTCCAGCACCACCCGGACAAAATCTCGACGGCCCTGGGCTGAAGCCACATTCCGGGTCAGTTTAGCCGGCACCCGTACCAAACGCCTTGGCTTTCTGTATCCCTGGATCCGGTTCAAAAACGGGATCACCACCATTTTCATCACTACCATGGCGGACACCACCTGTCCGGGCAGACCCCATACCGGTTTAAATCCGCTCTGCGCTAAAATAGTGGGTTTCCCAGGGCTCACGGACATGCCATGGACCAAAATCCGGGTCTCCGGCAGTGAGGAGAGCACCTCCACGGTATAATCTCTGGTTCCCACAGAACTGCCCCCGGAAATGAGCACCATGTCGGTCTGATCCAGGGCTTTTTCACAGACCGCCCGGAGCCGGTCCGGATCATCTTTGACAATCCCGTACCGAATGACATCGGCATGGGCCTCTTGAACAAACCCGCTCAGGGCATAGGAATTGATGTCCCGGATCCGGCCCGGGGCCGGTTCCTGATTGATGGGAATAATTTCATCTCCAGTGGAAATAATGCCCACTGCCGGCACCCGGTGAACCGGCAGGGTGGTGACCCCCAATCCGGCTGCCAAGCCGGCTTCCTGGGGACGGATGAATGTGCCGGCCGCCAAAACCACTTCCCCGGAAGAAAAATCCTCATCGGCTTCGATCACATGCTGAAGCGGCGCCACACTTTTGTAGATTTCAACGGAAGAATCATCAATGGTCTGGGTATGTTCCACCATGACCACGGCATCGGCTCCCATCGGCAGCATTCCGCCGGTGGAAATCCGAGCAGCTTTCCCGGGACCCAGCTCAAAATCCGGTACCTGGCCCATCAGGATCGTTCCCTGAATCTCCAGCCATGCAGGGATGGATTCCGATGCCCCGAACGTGGCGGAGGCGTTGACGGCAAATCCGTCCATGGTAGCCCGCCGGAACCCCGGCATATCCCCAGGCGCTGTCACATCCAGTGCCAGGATCCTGGCGAAAGCTTCGCTGATCTCTACGGTTTCAGAATCCGTCGAGCCGAACTGACTGGTCATGGACAGCACATCATCCAGGGTTTTTACTTTGAAAAAATGACTCATTTCAATGCCTCTCTCAGCCGATCCATGGCTTCGGAGACATTGTCCGGGCTGTTAAAAGCGGATATACGGATATACGGATTGCCGCATCGGCCGAAACCGCCGCCAGGGGTGCAGACCACCCCGGCTTTGTGAAGCAGCAGGTCAAAAAAGTCCCAGGAATCCCGGCCCTGGCCGTCCACCCAGATATAGGGCGAATTTTTCCACCCACATAATCAAAACCCAGCTCCGCCATGGTTCTACCGATAAGATCAGCATTTTCCAGATAACCAGCCACCAGCTCCTGAATCTGGGCCTGTCCTTCCGGTGTATAGACCGCTTCCGCCGCTTTCTGCACCGGATAGGACACCCCGTTGAACTTGGTGCTCTGACGCCGGTTCCACATCCCATGCAAAGAGAGCGAATCCCCGTTGCTCAGAAACACCCGGCAGTCTCTGGGAACCACAGTAAACCCACACCGGGTCCCGGTAAACCCGGCGGTCTTGGAAAAACTCCTGAATTCCACCGCCACCTCCCTAGCCCCTTCAATTTCATAGATGGTCCGGGGCAAAGAAGGATCCCGGATAAATGATTCATAGGCCGCATCAAACAAGATCAATGCCCGGTTTTTGCGGGCATAATCCACCCATTGTGCCAGATCCTGTTTTGTGGCACAGGTGCCGGTGGGATTGTTTGGAAAACACAGATAAATCAAATCCACCGGTGTTTCAGGCAGCCGGGGAAGAAACCGGTTTTCCTTAAGACAGTCCATGTAGACAATATTGTCATACCGGCCTTCCGCAAATTCTCCGGTCCTACCGGCCATGACATTGGTATCCAGGTATACCGGATACACCGGATCCGGTATGGCGATTCTGATATCGGATGCAAACAGTTCCTGAAAATTGCCAGTATCGCATTTGGCGCCATCACTGACAAAAATTTCATCGGCAGACACTTCAGCCCCCCGGGCCTGAAAATCATGGGCCGAGATTTTTTCCCGTAAGAACGCATAGCCCTGCTCCGGGCCGTATCCCCGGAATGTGGCATCCTCTGACATGTCATCCACACCCTTGTGAAATGCGGCAATTACCGCCGGAGGCAATGCCCTGGTCACGTCTCCGATTCCCAGACGAATCACCCGGGTGCCTGGGTGATCCTTTTGGAACTGATCCACGCGGTGGGCGATATCAGAGAACAGATAGGACGTTTTCAATTTTTGATAGTTTTCATTGGCTCTGATCATTTATTTTCCTTTCTATACTGAATTGGGTTGATTCGATTCACCGACACACAATTTCCCCATCTTTATCTAACAATGAGTCAACAGCCCGGGTTAAGGCCACAAATTCTGATGTACTCAAGGTTTCCGCCCGTCGTTCCGGTACGATATTCGCGCTTTTCAGCGCTTTGGCAATTGTGGATTTGTCCAGTCCGAGATCCGGACCGACCAGGGCATTTTTTAAGGATTTGCGGCGTTTTGAAAAAGCGGCCTTGATCACGGTGAATAACAGCCGTTCCATATCCATCGAAAAGGGCCGGGAAGCAAAAAACTCAAACGCCAGTACTGTGGAATCCACGGCCGGTTTCGGAAAAAATGCTCCCGGTCCGATATCCATCACGCGCCGGATATCAGCAGCATACCGGGCAACCGCAGACAAACGTGAATAGGCTTTGTTTCCCGGAACAGCCAGTAGCCGGTCTGCCAGTTCCTTTTGAAACATCAAAAAAGCCCTGTCAATCGACTCCCGAGAAAGAATGAGCCGGAACAGAATCTGAGACGATATGTTGTAGGGCAAATTTCCCATGACCACCAATTTTTGTCCCTGGGCCAGAAAGGCGATATCGGTTTTTAAAAAATCCTGATTCATCACCCGGACCCAGTCGATCCCCCGGCTTTCAAGAACCTGTTCCAGCAATGGAATCAAACGCCGGTCCTTTTCGACCACCGAGACATGGCGGGTTTTTGAGCAATAGGGATAGTCAACGCACCTAAACCCGGACCGATTTCCAGCACCTTTGCATGGCTGTCAATGCCGGTTTTCTCCACTATCATAGCGGCCATTTCCGGGCTTGACAGAAAATTCTGCCCCATCTCTTTTCCGGCATAAATCTGTTTTTCTTTGAGCAATTGTCCGGGATATATCATATTGCTACTTGACTTTCTTTATTTCAAAAAGTAATTTTAGGTTACGCAAAATGTTAATATACGTTAAGACGGCGTAATATTCAATACCGGCACATCCGGTATTAAGGGTCTATTACGTGAAAACGCAACCTTATTAAAATCAGGAGATACGCCATGTCAAACCACATGAATCTCGGGGCCGACTGGGAACGGGTTATCAAAGCGCTGCTGCAACGTCTGGATATGCCGACCAAAGAGGACATCCATCTTCTTCATGCCCGGCTGGATACGCTTGAACAGCTTATTCAGCAAAAACAGCCCCGAACCAAGCCACAGCCCCGGAAAAAGACGAAAATGCGAAAAAGTGCGTCTTCGGTCATTCTGGAAATCATTGCCGGATATCCAGATGGAGTTGATTTCAAAACCATCATGGACATCACCGGATTTGAAGACAAAAAGCTGAGAAATATCATTTACCGGCTGGATTCTTTGGGCAAAATTCAGCGCGTCAAACGCGGCAATTACAAAACCACTCAATTCTAATCAAGCGGAAAGCCACTTTATGACCAGATACACATATCTTCCTGGCCAGTACATACACAATTATGAAATCAAAGCCGTCACCCCTTTGCCCATAATCGATTCAACTTTGATACAGCTGGTGCACCACAAACCCGGGCCCGTCATTTTCATATCGCCAATCAGGACAAGGAAAACACCTTCAGCGTCATTTTCAGGACCGTTCCCACCGATTCCACAGGAGTCGCTCACATCTTGGAGCATACCGTATTGTGCGGATCTCGTAACTTCACGTCCGGGATCCGTTTTTTCCATGATCAAACGCAGCCTGTCCACGTTCATGAACGCATTCACCGCATCCGACTGGACCATGTATCCATTTGCCACCCAGAACGAAAAAGATTATTTCAACCTCATGGATGTCTATCTGGATGCCGCCTTTTTCCCGAAAATCGATGAATTGAGCTTCAAACAGGAAGGGTGCCGTCTGGACCTGGCCCCCTCCCAAAATCCGGAACTGATATACAAAGGTGTGGTGTACAACGAAATGAAAGGAGCCATGTCCTCTCCAAGCCAGGTCATGGGACGGGCCCTTCTCCAGAGCCTGTATCCGGACACCACTTACAGCCACAATTCCGGCGGGGAACCTCTTGAAATTCCGAAACTGACCTGGCAGGATCTTAAACTCTTTCACAGCCGGTATTATCATCCGTCCAACGCCCAGTTCTACACTTATGGAAACCTGCCTCTGGAAAGCACCCTGGCATTCATCCACGACAAGGTGCTTCATTCGTTTGATTATCTGGCTGTGGACTCCCTGGTTCCGGCCCAGCCCCGGTGGCAGACACCTCGGCAGGACATCCGTTACTATGCCTATGCCGACACAGATACACTGGACAAAAAATATCAGGGATGTGTGGCCTGGCTCACCTGTGATGCCAAAGATGCCTTTGAAGTGCTGGTGCTCACCGTTCTTGAACAGATTCTCATGGGCAATGCCGCATCCCCTCTGAGAAAGGCTTTGATCGATTCCAACCTGGGATCGGCCCTGTCCGATGTCTCCGGATTTGAACCGGACAACCGGGATGCCATGTTCGCTGTGGGGCTCAAAGACATTGAAAAAGCCGCTGTGCCCCAAGTGGAATCCATTATTTTCTCCACCCTTAGAGACCTGGTGAAAAACGGCATCGATCCGGATCTGGTCGAATCTGCCATTCATCAAATTGAATTCAACCAAAAAGAGATCACCAATACCCCGTATCCCTTTGGCATCAAGTTGGTACTTTCTCTTTCCGGCACCCTGATCCATGAAGGAGACCCGGTATCCTGCATCAACATTGACACGGATCTGGAGCGGCTCCATCAGGCCCTTGCCAGGGGTGGATTTCTGGAAGAAAAGCTGAAAACCTATTTTATTGACAACCCCCACCGGGTCCTGTTTACCCTGGCCCCGGATCCGGATCTGGAATCCACAACCGATCAGCAGATCAGGGTGGAACTGACAAAAATCCGTCAGAATTTGTCAGAAAAAAATCTGAAAAAAATCAGACAGGATGCACTTGTACTTGAAAAAATTCAGGAACAGCAGGAAGATCTGTCCGTGCTTCCCACCCTGGAACTGGCCGATGTGCCCCGGAAATTGAGATCATCACCCCGGACAGTATGGATCAGGTGACCCATGCCACCTGTTATGACAAGGCTACTTCCGGAATTCTGTACTTCACCTGCCCTATGGGGGCCGGCCATGTGGCACCTTCCCTGTTTCCCCTGGTGCCGTTTTTCTGCCGGGCCTTTACCAACAGCGGCACCCGGAACCAGTCCTATGCCAGAATGGCAGAGAAAATCGACCGGTTCACCGGCGGGGTCAGCCTGTCTCCCTTTTCCGGGTCCTATTTTGACAGGGAAGCCGACTCCCATGTGTTTCTGGCACTTCAGGGCAAGGCTTTGGATAGAAATGTGTCCGCACTGTTTGACATTGTCCGGGAATTTGTACTGGAATACGGATATGCCGACCTGGACCGCCTGAAAACCTGCTGCTTCAGTACCAGGCCGGCATGGAATCCTCCATTGTCGCTACCGGTCACCGGTATGCCATTTCTCTCTCCTCCCGGCACCTGTCCATGGCATCCCACATCAATGAACTCTGGCACGGCATCGCCCAGTACCAGACCATCCAGCAGCTCACCAAAGACCTGGCCACCCCGGAAACAGCGCATCCAGTTCTGACACGCCTGGCAGCAGACCTGGGTACCATGGCACGAGCTGTTCTGCGCGAAGACAACTTCAAACCGGCGGTCATCGGCCATCCGGATGCCATCCGTCAGGCGGATCAGGCCATCGGACAGATGGTTTCGGCCGTTCCAGACATTGCCAGACCGGCGTTTTTCACCCCGGACATCCCCAGAGATACAGAAATCCCCCGGGACGGATGGATGACTAACACAGCCGTATCGTTTGTGGGACAGTCGTTTAAAACAGTGGGCATCACCCATGAAGACGCCCCCGGCCTGGCCGTGATCAGTAAAATTCTGCGGTCTCTGTTCCTGCACCGGGAGATCCGAGAAAAAGGCGGGGCCTACGGAGGATTTGCCATTTACAACACGGAAGAAGGCATTTTCTCATTTGGCTCCTACCGGGATCCCCATATCACACGGACCTTGGATGTGTATGACAGCGCCTGTGAATACATCATAAAAGGTGGGTACACCCAGACCGATGTCAAAGAGGCGATCCTTCAGGTGTGTTCAGATATCGACAAGCCCGAGACCCCGGGACCGGCTGCCATGAAGGCGTTTTACCGGGACATCGCCCGGCTCACCAACGACATCCGCCGGCAGTTCAAGGATCAGCTGCTCCAACTGGACAAAGACCGGGTAACGGCCATCGCTGAAAAATATTTTGACCTGAAGGGCCGACAGGCGGGGGTGTCGGTGATCTCCAGCCGAACTTCTCTGGAACAGGCCAACCAGGTCCTGGAAAAACAGGGGAAACCACCGTTGAAACTGTATAAGATTTAGAGAATCATTTCCCTTGTTTTGAAAACAGGCTGGTCAGACCCGTATCAGCCTCTTTGGGGAAATCCGGTCTTTTTCTGGCGATCTCCAGTGTATGCTGACCCAGCAGTCGATACAAAGCCGATATTTCAGGTATCTTTTGTCGATATCTGACAGGTGCCGGGCGATGATGGCTTCATCGCCCCGTACCACCGGGCCGGTCAACGCGTCCACACTGCCCCGGGTTGCAATATTCCTCAGGGTTCCCTGGATCAGAGGCTCCAGAATTTCAAAAGCCTGTTCCGGCGCCAGCCCGGCGCATCCCAAAAGCGTCAGTGCAACATGTTCCAAGGTCACCAGATAATTGGAGGCCATCACGGCGGCGGCATGATACAGGGTCTTGGCATCTGTAGGAATGTTAAAAGGCCGGGCCTTCAATGCCATCACCATGGCCTCTCCCAGGGTCCGGGCCTGGGGTGTGCCTTCAATAGAGACATTGATTCCTTCAAACGGAGATACTGCCTTAGATTCATACGGAGCAAACGCCTGAAGCGGATGAATCGATCCGGTGCCAGCCCCTTTTTCACGGGCCGATGACAAGATATCTGATGACAAGGCGCCGGATAGATGAAACACCACGCTGTGTTCATCAAACCCTCCGGCGGAAGCCACCTGATCACACACTGGTTGGATGTGGTCATCCGGTGTGGTGATCAAAACGATTTTTCCCTCTCTGGCCGCCGCCGCAGGATCAGCAAATACCGCCCCGCCCCGGACAACCGATGCCGCATTCCGAGCCGAACACAGGGTCCGGCTGGCCAATGCGGCCGGGCCATACCCCTGCTGCGTCAGAAACACCGCCAGGTTCACTCCCACCCGGCCGCACCCGATGATACAGAATCGTTTGTCTGGTTTATTTGTATTCATAGGCATCCGAAGGAACCGGCCCTGCTGAACGTCATTGATATAGGCGGCCACACCTTTGCGGGTCTCGGCTGCCAGGTCGACATATTTTTTCACGAATTTGGGAAGAAACCGGTCATTGACGCCCAGCATATCATGCATCACCAAGACCTGGCCGTCGCAGTGGGGGCCGGCTCCGATCCCGATGGTGGGGATTGTCAGGGCCTGGGTAATCTTTTCGGATATGGGGGAAGGAATGCCTTCCAGCACCACGGAAAATGCACCGGCGCCTTCCACCTCTTTGGCATCTTTGAGCAGCCGCTTTTCATCCCGCTGCACCTTGAAACCGCCCATTTGATGGACCGACTGGGGAGTCAGACCGATATGAGCCTGGACCGGGATACCCGCTTTAGCCAAAGCCGCAATCACCGGGCACACATCAGCCCCGCCTTCGAGCTTCACGGCCGCTGCACCGGCTTCCTTAAGGAATCGGCCGGCATTCAGAACGGCTTCCGTCACAGCCCCCTGGTAGGACATGAAGGGCATATCCCCGACCACCAGAGCCCGTTGACAGGCCCGGGCCACCATGGCGGTATGATACAGCATCTCATCCATGGTCACCGGCAGGGTCGTCTGCCGGCCCTGCACCACCATGCCAAGGGAATCCCCCACTAGAATAGAATCGATCCCTGCCTCGTCCATCAACCGTGCAAACGGATAATCATATGCCGTCAACGTGGTGATTTTTTTCCCCTGCTGCTTCATCTTGATGAATGTGGATGTGGTTACCTGGGATGTCATGGCACTTCTCCTGATTTTTGAGGATTAACACTTATAAGTATTCACTTTAGAACAAATCCGGACAGGTTTCAACCGGGATCTGTTTTCCCCCATGCCTGCGGCGCCAGTCTTGATATCGTACCATGGCAGCAAGTGATTTGACTGCCCGCTCCGGGGAAACGAAAAAAACCCCTTTATAGTCCAAATCATCAAACCGGTACAGGATTTTGCTTTCCCCATCCGTCAGGAGGCTTACCCCTAACACCGGTTTGCTGTATTTCCGGGTCATGCGGACCACAAACCGAGTATAATCGTCTTCCGTGGCAAGTACCATCTGTTTGAAACCGGTAATCTGGTCGTTGGTGATCGATGGATCGGCATGGGAAATGGATGCCGCCATGTTGTTGACCAGAACACTTTTGCCGTGGATTCCCAAATGAATGACCGCATCGCACCCATCCCATCTAAGCAGTTCCTCCAGGCAGGTTTTGGGAACATCCGGATTGCCTTCTCCCACCAGGTCCACGGGATTGCCGTGGCTCCAGAAGTCCGGCAGCAGGCCGTCCAACCGGTCAATAATCCCATCGGACAGCGGGGGCACCGCCAACCCGTGCTCCGTGCACAGATCCGTAGCTATCACCCCCCAGCCGCCTCCCAGGGTCATGATGGCCACCCGGTTACCTCGGGGCAGGGGCAGCGAAGAAAACACCGCAGACAGATCCAGCAGTTCCAGGGGCTGGTCCACCTGGATGATGCCGGTCTGGCGGCAGGCCGCATCAAACACCCGGGTATTGGATGCCATGGCGCCGGTGTGGCTGGCCGCTGCCTGGCGCCCCATTTCCGTGCGCCCCCCTTTGAGCACCACCACCGGTTTTTGCGGGACACCCGTTTCGCACTGTTGAAAACCGTCGTCCGTCTTTGACGCTTTCGATATAAAGCACCACGGTGCGGGTCAACGCATCGGCCTCAAACGCTTCCATATAATCCTCAATGGTCACCATGGCCTCGTTGCCGGACCCGGAAAACGCCCGGATACCGATGCCCTGCTGTTCGGCAAAAGCCAGGAGCTGGGTTCCCATATTCCCGGACTGGCACACCAGGGCTGTGGAACCAGGCACCGGATAGGCATGGGCCGCGCTGCAATAAAGTTGTGCATGGGGGTTGCACATGCCCATGGTGTTAGGGCCCAACACCAGAATGCCGGCGGCGGCGGCCGCATCCACGATTTCCTTTTCCATGGCCGCACCTGTTTCTCCCACTTCCCTGAACCCGGAGGTAATCAAAAGCATGCCCTTGGCGTTTTTCGCCGCCAATTCAGGCACCAGGCCTTTCACATACCGGGCCGGCACGGTTACCACGGCCAGATCCACATCCCCGGGTATATCGGTCACAGACCGGTACACTGGCCGGCCCATGATAGATTTTCCCTTGGGATTCACTAAAAAAATCCGGCCCTGATATTCCCGGGACAGGGTGTTGGTAGGCAGCATATGCCCCCATTTGCCCACCGTACCCGAGGCACCCACAAAAGCAATTGATTTCGGATAAAAACAGGTTCCCAGAGCAGTCAGATCGACTGGATGAGGGGATGCCCCGGCTCTTTGGGGAGCCTGAAGCGTGATCAATCCATCCACGGCCACCGGCTTTCCGTCCGGTTGAATGATCAGGGGATTGATATCGATCTCTTGAATCTCAGGCCGGGAAACCGACAGATCCGACAACCCTTTCAACACGGTTTTCAAAACGCGTCTGTCACAGGCCTCCTCTCCCCGGAACGCGGTGATCAGACCGGATCCGGGAAAGGAGTCCAGCATGTCTTCCATGTCCGCGTCATCCAAGGGTGCGATTCTAAACGCCACTGCCTCAAGCGCTTCGGTGAAAATGCCGCCTAAGCCGAACATGATCACCGGTCCGACTGGGGATCTCTGAACATGCCGGCCACCAGCTCCCGCTTTCCCCGGATCATGGGCTGCACCAGAAACCCTTCCAGACGGTGGCCGGCCCGGGCCGTAATCTGCTCCGCCGCCGCCAGAACCTGTGCTGCCGTCGCCAGGCCCGGGTGCACCAGGCCGGCTTCAGTTTTGTGCAGGATGGCTGGACCGGTTCCTTTCAAAACCACTGGAAACCCCATTTTCCGGGCTGCATCCACCGTTTGATCCACTGTTTTGACAACAATTTCCGGAACCACCGGAATGCCTGCAGCTTTGAAACCTGTTTGGCTTCCACTTCTGTGAGAGAGGAGCGATTCTTTTCGGCAGCCTCCGTGAAAACCGTTTCCATATCATTTAGAGCCATGATGTTTCACTCCGTTGAATACCATGTCGACAATGCCGCCGGCTACGGCTGCGGCATCAATTTTTTTATCAAAAATCACCTGTTTAAGACAGGTGTGTTCAATGGCACCTAACAAGACCTTTTGCAACAAGAAGGGATCGATATCCGGCCGAATCTCTTGCTTTTCCATGCCCTCCCGGATGATGTCCAGAATGGTCCGGGTATATTTCTTCACCAAGGCATAGGCCCCGGATTCAAAATAGGACAGGGAATTGCGAACCTCCAGAAGCAGAATCCGCGCCAGAACCCGGTTGCGGGCATAGTTATCAAGACTGGCGAACACAATGACTTCCAGTTTCTCGACACAGGTTTCCTTGCCTGGGATGCTGGCTTCAACCCCGGCCTGAAACGCGGCAAAATGCTGATGCAGCACCTGGTGAAGCAGGTCTTTCTTGTCCGAAAAATATTTATAGATCAGCCCTTCAGTCACTCCCGCATTCCCGGCGATTTCAGAAATGGTGATGGACTGAAAATCCCTTGTTTCCATCAGACGGGAAAAGGCGTCCATGATCTTAATTTTTCCCGGCGGACCGGACCTGTCACTGATGTTCATGCTTCATTCCCCTTGCTCAAACCGTTGATCCCTAAAAGGTGAGTAAACATTACTTACAAAAGCTGGGCCTGTCAAGTCTTGTTTTGAAACCGGATGGCCGGATTTTTTTATCATTGAATTTGGGTTTTAGGCGGCGGACTTTGGAATCGGAATTGTGCATTGAGAGGTGCCGTCGGGATCTCCATCGGCAAAAATCCGGAAAGAAAAAATTGTTACAGCATCGCCCTTCTCGGGGTGACTCGCTGCCAGACTGTCTGAGGCCGGCAGTAAGCCGCCCCGACGGAGACGGCGCCACTGCCGGCATCACATGTTCTCTGGCTGCTATAAACCGGCCTGCTGAAAATACTGCCCGGATGCCGGCTATTCCGCCTTTGACACCGGCATCACCGCCATGGTGAGCCGGGACACGCACACCGGTTCATCCGCCTCGTTTCTGATGGTGATATCCCAGACATGGGTGGTGCGGCCTAAGTGCACCGGCCGGACCGTGCCCGTGACTTTTCCTTTGCGCACCTGCTTGAGGTGGTTGGCGGTGATTTGAAGTCCCACTGAAAAATGATCCGAGTCCAGGGCCAGAAATGAGGCCACACTGCCCAAAGTTTCGGCCAGCACCACGGATGCACCGCCGTGGAGGATTCCCATGGGCTGAATGGTGCGGCGATCCACCGGCAGGGTGGCACAAATATAATCAGGGCCGAATTCCGTGAACTCGATCCCCATATGGCCCACAATGGTCTGATCGATGACCGGAGCAAACGGTGCCATATCAACGGGCTGTCTCCAGATTTGTGTCATGTTATCTCCTTGTCCATCAGCCGGGGATCGCCACCATCCGACTGACAGGAACGATACTGATTTTTCCTTTGATTTTAGGCAATTCCGTTCTCAACGCTTCCAGGGTGGCGGGATAGGGATGGCCAATTCCGATGGCCCGGCCATGTTTCTGCGCAATCTTTTTCAACTGGGCAAACTGGCCGGTGATATAGGATTTTTCCTGAATATTGTCCAAAAACACATCCCTTTCTCCGAACCGTAACTGGAGCAGGCGGGCCGCTGCTCGGCACTGTGAACGGTGTGCGGTGACGGAATCCACAAAAATAGGTCCCGTTTCTTGAGAATAGTGAATATCTGGTACATCTGGGTGGCCTCGGTGGTGAGCCGGGAGCCCATGTGATTATTGACCCCGGAAACCCCGGGTACATCCTCCAGATTTTTTTCCAGCTGGGTAATCAGTTCATCCGGAGACATGCCGGTGAGCAACGCTCCCGGACCGGGATTCACATCCGGAAACTGGACCGGCTCCATGGGCAGATGCAGCAGGATCTGTGCTCCTTTGTCTCTAAGGATGCCGGCAATGGTCCGGCCATGCGGGGACCAGGGAAGAACAGAAAAACTGATATTGGGGTCCAGTTCATACAAGGCCATGGCCATGTTCTGGTCATATCCGATATCATCGATAATCAGGGCGATTTCATACGCTTTTTCCCCGTTTTCCATGGCCGGTCTGCCACCGGGTTCCGAGGGAATAACCGTTTCTTCAAACACTTCGTACAGGACCGGATGACCTTTTTTTTCCTTCATCCCTGCCTGGGGCGTGATATGGTCTGCCTCAAAAGTCTCTTTGACCGGCTCGGAGCGCTTGTTCAGAACCGGCGGCTTTTTTGGACTGTCCGTTTTTTCAGAAGGCAACGGGGTTGCGAAACCTGTATTTTCAGGTGCGGAAGGCGCCGGCTGCCGGATCAGCAGATCTGCCACCATGGCCCCGGTCAGACATACCGCCACCAGGATCATCAGACCGATCCCGATCCTTTTCAACTGAGACATCAGGTTTGTCTGCGCTGTAGAAGGACTCTTACGTTTAGGGGCTGCGGACTTTTTTTTCCCGGCCATTTTCTTGGCAGGTGCTGTTTTCTTTGCAGAGGCCTTTTTCTTAACAGGCCCCGTTTTTCGGGAAGCCGTTTTTTTACTTGTCATTGAGATTGCTGAAAACCCCGTAAGTGATCAGAATATCCAGTGCCCGCTTCACCTGAACATCCTGAAGAAGCGGGGCCGATTCCCTGCTGACGCTGTTGTCCAGAAAGATCCGTGTCTGCCTCTTCCAAAGACTTCTCCTCCGGATCTTCCGGCATCAGGCTGTGAGGCAGATCTTTTTCTTTAAGCATTCGATCGAACGCCGACGGTCCTTTCCGGGTTTCTTCCACCAGACCGGCTACCACCTCAATATCCGGCTGAATTCCTTTGGCCTGGATAGAGCGCCCGCTGGGAGTGTAATATCTGGCAATGGTATATTTCAAGCCATATCCATCCTTGAGTGGACGAACCGTCTGAACCGATCCTTTTCCAAAAGAAGACGTTCCCAGAATTAACGCCCGGGCATGGTCCTGCAACGCACCGGCCACGATTTCCGATGCAGACGCAGACCCACCGTTGATCAGGACGACAATGGGGTATTTTTTATCGAACCGGTCCGGGCGGGCCTCGTAGATCTGGTTGTTTCCCTGATCCCGCCCTTTGATGGAAACAATGGCGCCGGTATCCAGGAAAAAATCCGCCATTTTGACGGCCTGGTCCAGGAGACCGCCGGGATTGTCTCGCAGATCGATGACAAGCCCCTTCAGCGGAGATGTACCGGAGTCCAGTTCTTCCAGCTGCCGGCTCATCTCTTCATGGGTGTTCATTCGAAAATTGGTCACCCGGATATATCCATAACCCGGAGTCAGCATGGCTGACCGGACACTGGTCATGGGGATCAGGTCCCGTTTCAGTGAAAATTCCAGGGGCGCGGACTCCTCCTCACGGATGATGGTGATCAAGACTTCTTCATGCCGGGGACCGCGCATCCGGTTCACCGCTTCCCACAATGCCATTCCCTTGGTGGATTCTCCATCGATCTTAACAATGATGTCACCGGCATAAATTCCCGCATCGTACGCCGGGGTTCCCTCAATGGGAGACACCACCGTCAGGATGCCGTCTTTGAGAGTTATCACGATACCGATCCCTGAAAACTCGCCCTTGGTATCATCCTGAAGATCTTCAAAGGCCTGAGGCGGCATGAAACTGGAATGCGGATCCAGGTTTTCCACCATCCCCTTGATGGCATTGTGGATCAGGGTGTTTGCATCCACATCATCCACATAATTGTTTTCCAGCTCCTCCAGAACTGCCACAAACAGTTTTAAAGATTCATAAGGGACGGCTGATTCCGCCGGGGAGGGTGATTCCGCATGGGTCACCGGCGTCAAAAAGAGACAGATCAGCCCCAACACAAGGGCGGCACAAAAATATTTTGAAAAGGATAGTGATCGAATTGTCATGAATTTCTTATGCTCCTTTTTTTAACCATTCCACAGGATCCACCGGCTGACCATGATGTCTGAGTTCAAAATGAAGACACACCCCTTTCAAAGACCCGGTGTCCCCTAAAGTAGCAATCACTTCCCCCGTATCCACGGCGTCTCCTTTTTTCCGGAATATTTCCTGTAAATGGGCATACACAGTATAAAAGTGATCCCCGTGATCGATGATCGCCATGTTTCCATACCCTTTGAGCCATTTTGCAAAAACCACCTCGCCCCTGAAAACGGATCGGACCGGTTCGCCCTGATCTCCCCTTATATCAATTCCGCTCTGAAAAGTGAAGGATTTGTAATCACCCGACTGCTTGATGCCGAAACGGGATACGATTTTTCCTGTCACCGGAAGAATCAGGCGGCCTTTCTGAAGTAAAACGCCCCGGGATCCGGGACTGCCTGTGCTTGTTTTTCCAGAACCGTGATCTGTTGATCCAGATTCCGGGCGGATTTTTCCAAAGCGGCCAGCGCGGCTTGTGATACTTTCTTGTTCTGCCGAACCGCTTTCAGGATTTCCCGTTTTTTTCGGGATGCGACGGTCTTGACCCGTATCTCTTCGGCAAGATCCTGTTTCAGTTTTTTTTTCAACCGATGCCTGCTCTGTCAGCCGGAATTCAAGAATCTGCATTCGGGCCATATCCCGAATGAATCTGTCCAGAAGATCATAATCTGCATTCACCACCTGCACCATGGCACGCCGGTTCACCAGAAAATCAAAAAAAAGTGTCCGGTGGGCCCATCATATTCATGCAGCCCGCAGCATGCATGCGGTAAAGGGTGGTCAGGCGTTTTTCCGCATAGGACTGACGGTCATCAATCCGTTGTGCCAGAACCTGCCGATCCGATCGGATTGCTGCCATGTTTCGTTCCAACTCCTTAATCTGTCGGTATATTTCGTTCATCCGGATTTGTGCCTGGTTTAATTGAAAATCCATGGAATCCAAATTTTCGATCAGCTGTTCTTCCGCCTGGGTGAATTCACGAAACCGGTTCTGTTCCTGTTGAATCCGGGTTTCAATATCCTGTTTCTGCTGTTGAAGAGAATCCCGGGTGCCGGCCTGCAATCCGCCCGTCAGACTGCCGATCAGACAGCTTGTCACAAGGACTATTTTAAAAGCCGTTTCAAAGAGAGATAACATCCAAACCATCCCAAAAATGAACTGATCCCCAGAAGACCGGTCATAGCCCCGAAGGAAAGAAACCGGACGTTCACCTCAATCAGGTCCCCCATGATCCGGGATATGCCTAATCCCATCACCAGATAAGCCATATACAGGATCAGCAGTCCCAGAATACCGCCCACACTTCCCTGGATCAATCCGGTCACGTAAAAAGGCATTTTGATGAACCGGTCGGTCGCGCCCACCAGGCGCATGATTTCCACTTCCGGCTGCCGGGCATGAAACACCAGCCGTACCGTGCTGGCCGTGATAAAAAAAGCGATCAGCAGAAACAGGACGCCCATCACATACCCGGTCATCTGAAAGAGATGAAACAGATGAAGAAACCGGACCAGCCATTCCCGGCCGTATTCCACATCCGTCACCATGGGCAGAGATTCGATGTTTTCCACCAGGTCCGCCACCTGATCGAAATCCACCCGGGTCTGTATCTGTATTTCCACGGCATGGGGCAGAGGGTTGTCCTTCAAGCTATCCAGAAACGGGCTGGAACCGGCCATCTCTTTTTTCAGCCGGTCCAGGGCCTGATCTTTGGATACAAAAAAAACCCGTGAGATCCCTTCCATCTCCAGAAGAGCGGATTCCACCTCTGATTGCATGTCCACCGTAAACCCAGGCGCCAGATACACCATGGCCCGTCCTTCAGAGCCCCATCCGTCCATGATCCGGCCCAGATTCTGAAAAAGCAGCAAAAACAGGGACACCACCAGAATGCATAGAGAAATCGTCACCATGGTGATCAGATTCAAAAACAGATTGGATCGAATATCTGCCAGTGATTTATTCAGATAACGGATCATAACGGGTCTCTCTTCTTCGGCTTCACATCCGGGAGGGGTCCAGATATTCGGCTGATGCCAACCGTCCCTTTTCCAGCACGATGCTACGTCCGGTTACCACGGTCCGGAGCTGCTGAAGGTGATGGCTGGCCACCAGAATCGTGACACCTTTCTTGTGGTAAGCCAGTAGAATTTCCAATACCCGCCTTGCAGAGGCTTGATCCAGGCTGCCGGTGGGTTCGTCCGCCAGAATGATGTCCGGGTCCCCCACCACGGCCCGGGCTACGGCCACCCGCTGCTGCTCTCCTCCAGACAATGTAGGCGGCAGATCCCGGGCCTTTTTTTCCATCCCTGTGATCCGTAGCACATGCATGACCTTTTTTTTGATGAATCCCGGTTTTTTCCCGGCCACTTCCAGGGCCAGGGCCACATTGTCAAACACCGTCAGGGTGGGGATGAGTTTAAAGTCCTGAAATACCATGCCGAACCTCCGCCGCAAAAACGGGAGTCTGCCTGCAGATATCCTGGAAAGATTCATGCCGTCGATAAGAATCTGGCCGTCGGACACGGTTTCAGCCAGGTACAGTACTTTGAGCAATGTGGATTTGCCTGCGCCGGACGGCCCGGAGACAAACACGAACTCCCCGGGCAGAATATCCATGGACACATTCTGTAATGCCGGCCGCCCCCCGTAGTGCTTGGTGACATTGAACAGCCGGATGATGGCGTGTTTTCCCATGTCCAGGTTCATTTTCCTCTCAATTCACATCCGGTTTAAAGTGGCTTTTCCGGTGCGGCCCGGATTGACTGGGGTCGAATTTACTGATATATACCGGTTGTGTCAAGGAGTGCTGAAAAACAGTTTTTCTTACACATCCAAGCCTTCACTGGACCCGTATAAACCCGGCTTCTTCCAAACAGTGAAGCTTAGCCATTTAAAGCCACAAGGATTTTTGAGATGATATTATTCGATTCCCACTGCCATATTGATGACCCCTGTTTTGAACCAGACATGGATGCCGTGTTCGAAAGGGCCCGCAATGCCGGAGTCCGGGCCATGGCCATTGCCGGAGTGGATGTTAAAACCGCCCGAAAAGCCATTGATATCGCCGCCCGTCACCCTCATGTGATTACGGCCGTGGGCATTCATCCCCATGATGCAGCCCGGTGCAGCCCGGATATTCTGGATTGCCTGATGCGCATGGCCAAAAAAAACGAATGCGTCAAGGCTGGGGAGAAACCGGCCTGGATTTCAACCGCATGTTCTCTCCGCAAAAGGATCAGGAAGCCTGTCTCAGGGCCCAGCTGGCCATTGCCGAAACCCTGGACCTGCCGCTGATTTTCCATGAACGCGACTCCAGGGGGCGGTTTTATGACATCGTGAAATCAGACGGGCCAGCCTCCAGAAAAGGGGTGATTCACTGCTTTTCCGGCACCCGTGAAGAGATGTTCCAATATCTGGACCTGGGATATCACATCGGTATCACCGGCATCCTGACCATCCGAAAGCGGGGCAGGCTGCTCAGGGAATTGGCACCTTTGATCCCGGAAGACCGGATTCTTATCGAAACCGATGCCCCCTATCTGACACCGGCCCCTCAGAAAAACAAAGTCCGCCGAAACGAACCGGCCTTTGTGTATTCCGTGCTGATCACCCTGGCCCAAATCCGGAACCAGGACCCGACGACCTGGCCGTCACCATTTTCAACAACACTAACCGGTTTTTCAGCACCTGTTTCACCTGATCAGGCGTTTACATCCCTTTTTCGTGAAATCACTTGTCCGTTTGGTCCGGGCGCCCCAGGGGCCGGATTTTCCGTCACAAAGACTGTCCTGTCCGGGATCAACAACCCTGCCCGGCGGGATACTGCCTAATCTTTGGCCATCAGCCTTGTCACGGCTTTTTCCAGACCGTCCAGGGATAGTTCAAACATCGGGAAAATGGTGTTAATGGTCATGATGGTGTGGGTATATCCCCACATGGTTTCCGGCACCGGATTGAGCCACACACAGTGCGGGAAGGTTTCCGCCAGAAACCGGAGCTGCTGGATACTGGGCCGTCCACTGCGTTCACTGATGTGAATGGAACCGTCGTGGGCCATCAGCTCATAGGGTGCCATGCTGGCATCCCCCACAATGATGAGTCTTGTTTCCGGGTCATTCCGGGTGAATTCCACAACTTTTTTGGGTTTCTTGTACCGGGCCGGATCTTCCCACACATAATCATAAATAGTGTTGTGGAAAAAACAGGTCTTGATCTCCTTGAACTGGGCCCTTGCATAATCGAACAGGGTCTGAACGATACCGATGTGAGGGTCCATAGACCAGCCGCCGTTGTCAATGGCCAGAATCACCTTGAGCCGGTCCTTGAGAGCCCGGTCAAACACCAGTTCGATCTCACCGGCATTCCGCATGGTTTCCCGGATGGTCTCGTCCACATTCACCTGATCTTTGGGCCCGGTCGGCACCAGATTGCGTAACCGCTTAAGGGCTTCGCCGATATTGGCCTGGGTCAGGGGACCGGCCGTGGAATAATCCTTGTACCGCCTTTCATTGGCCACTTTGACGGCGGATTTGTTCTGCGACACTCCGCCCACCCGCATACCACCTGGGTGGTACCCGGAATGGCCCACCGGGGAATAGCCGCCTGTGCCGATCCATTTTCCTCCGCCGTCATGACGTCCGTCCTGATCCTTGAGCCGTTCCTTGAAATACTCGATCAGTTCATCCGGGGTCATTTTGTTGAGCTTGTCTTCATCAATCCCCAGCGCATCCGCCACCATTTTCGGATTTTTAAGCCATTCATCCAGCAGCCCCCTGGCAATCTCATCAATCTCAACCCCCTGGTCCTCCGGCAGGGGCACCCCCTCAAAATGATGGGCAAAGACCTGGTCATACAGGTCGAAATATCGCTCGCTTTTCACCAGGATGGCCCGGGCACAGGTATAAAAATCGTCCAGACCGGCCACCATGCCGTTGTACAACGCTTTCTGCAATGTCAGAAACGCCGTGGGAGACACCGGGATCCCCACCTCTTTGAGGGTATAGAAAAATTTAACAAACATGGGGAATATCCCTTAAAAGAGACGTCTTCGGGATGTCAGGTTCTGGGCACGTTCATAATCCGGCTCTTTTTAAACAACACGCCGAGAAACGGCAGCTGACCGTTGATCAAGTCTTTCACACGGAAATCCGGATCCGCGTTCAGGGCTCTGATCCAGTTGATCAACTCCCTAGTGGCGGGTTTCTTCTCAATGCCGTCAATCTCCCGCATGCTGAAAAACGCCTTAATGGCGTTGTCCGCCAGCTTTTCATCCAGATCCGGAAAATGTACATGAATGATCTTTCGCATCATTTTAGGATCCGGAAACGCGATATGGTGGAAATTACACCGGCCCAGAAACGGGTCGGACAGATCTTTCTTGGCATTGGAGGTGATGATGATCACCGGCCGGTGTCCGGCCCGGATGGCCCGGTCGGTCTCGATGATGTCAAACTGCATCTGGTCCAACACATCCAGCATGTCGTCCTGAAAATCAGTGTCTGCCTTGTCAATTTCATCAATGAGCAGCACGGACCTCGTGTCTGCTGTGAACGCCTGGCCGATCTTGCCCATTTTGATGTATTCATCAATGTTACTGACATCCCGTTTGGAATCCCCGAACCGGGAATCATTGAGACGGGTCAGTGTGTCATACTGGTAAAGTGCCTCCACCAGCTTCATGCTGGATTTCACGTTCAAAACAATCAGCGGCATTTTCAGGCTTTCGGCAATGGCATATGCCAGCATGGTCTTGCCGGTACCCGGCTCCCCCTTGAGCAGCAGCGGCATTTCCAGCCGCATGGATATATTGACAATGGCTGCCAATTCCTGGTCCAGCACATATCTGGTGGCGCCTTGAAATTCCTGGGTCATGGTCTCATTCATGGGTCACTGTCTCCAAAAATACAAAAGTTAATCACAAAACCGATTTTAAAAATATGAAGCAAAACCTTTATTTTTCACAAGGCATTTATAAAAAAACAGACCCGTTCCAAGAAAAAAACAGAATTGTATTTTTTATTTTCTTCTCATGAATTTGAAACCATTGACACTGCTGCGGCTTAGTGTTAAGAGATTTCATTTACATTTTCAGCCTTTGAAACAAATTAGGAGAGTCCCATGATTGGTGGAATCGGAATGCCGGAACTGATAATTATCCTCGTCATCATCCTCATCATATTCGGTGCGGGCAAGCTGCCCGAAATCGGTGCTGGCCTTGGCAAAGGTATAAAAAATTTCAAGAAAGCCACAAAAGAACCGCTGGAAGACAAAGGCAAGGAACCCGACAAGATTGAAAAAGACTAGCCCTGTCTTCTGACATTCCTCTCTTCATTCCGGCAGCCGGGTGATCATTCTTTTGCCCGGCTGTACCCATGACCCTGGTGCATTTCTGCTGAACCATTCTGTAAATCTTATTTGAGGGTCCATCTTTTTTCAAGACCGTTTCACAAAAATGTAATTTTACTTGACATTTAATCAACATTTTTGTTATTTTATATCTGCCCAATGATTTTTTTGTTTATCACTTTCATCCCCCCAGCCACCGAGTATGGGAAAATCCGTTGCCAGGAAAAGGCTGGCACGCCCGTTGCTTAGATTTCTAAAACCATGGAAACCGTGACACGCATACAAAACACACCGGCCCGGAACCTGATCCGGAAAAGACAAGATCTGATTCAGAAATTTCTGAGGGACGGGCAGCCGGATTTTCTGAACAGTCTGGCCCGGGTTCTGGATGAATATATGTTCACGGTATACGAAAAAAGCATTACGGCCCGGAAAATGGTGATTGCCGGTCAACCCTTTGCGGTCATCGCTCTGGGTGGGTACGGCAGAAAAGAACAGTGTATTCACTCCGACATCGATCTGCTGATCCTGTTTAAAAACGCCGTCCCTCCGGAGGTTGAAGCCTTTGTTCAGGAAATCGTCTACCCGCTGTGGGACAGCCGGTTCGAGGTCGGATACGCGGTCCGCCACATGGATGAATGTATTGATATGGCATTTGAACGGTTTGATATTCTCACCACGGTCCTGGATGCCCGTTTCATCTGCGGCAATTCGTTGATCTATTCCCGGTTCAAGGAACAATTCAGACACCAGCTTTCCACCCGGTACTATAAACAGACCCTGGACTATTTGTTTGAGCACGGCATCAAACGTCTGGAAAATTTCGGAGATTCCACCTTTCTGGTGACTCCGGATCTGAAATCCGGATTTGGCGGATTACGGGATTACCATACCCTTTTGTGGTATGCCAAGATCAAATCCGATATCAAAGAACGACGGGACCTGGAATATTACGGATTTCTGTCTCATTTTGAGTACCGGACCCTGAACAAAACTCTGAACTACATCTGGCGGATCAGAAACTGGCTCCATCATATCACGGGACGGAAATGCGATACCCTTCATTTTGAGTATCAGACCGAAATGGCGGACCGGCTCAATTACAAGAATCAGGGAGGACGGCCGGATGTGGAAATTTTTCTGGGCGATCTTCATGAAAAAATGGAATTCCTCAAGCAAATCAACCAGATCACGTTTGAAGACATCATGACCAGCAGCCGCATCCGAAAAGAACCGGTCGCTCCCCGCCTGACAAAAACCAGCGGCCTGGTGATCCGAAAGCGCCGGCTTTATTTTGCCAATACCGTGGTCATCCTCCAGCATCCGGAACTGCTGCTCAAAATCTTTCTGGAAAGCGGCCGTCGCCGGATACCCCTGTCCATCGAAGCCAGACGGGTAGTATCCGAATTCCTTCATCTGGTGGATGATGATATCAGAAAAAACCCGGCAAACATTAAAATCTTCAAACAAATTCTGGCTCTGTCGTTCTGGGAATTCAATGTGCTCAACGTGATGATGTCCACCGGCATTCTGGAACGGATCATTCCGGAATACAAAGCGATCCGGAACAAAATTCAGTACAACCATTATCACCTGTTCCCCGTTGACAAGCATTCCATCCGCTGTGTTCAGGTGATCAACAGTTTCAGAAAACCGGGAACAAATGTCAATACCAGCCTGTATGCTAGCATCTACAATGAAGTGAGAAACAAAAATCTGCTGCGGATTACAGCCCTGCTCCATGATATCGGTAAATCCGATCCTACAAAAGAGCATTCCAGTACCGGCGCTGAAATTGCCGTCCCCGTTCTCGAACGGCTGGGATTCAACCCGGTAGAAGCAGCGGATGCCAAATTTCTGATCCGCCATCACTTGCTGTTGGCCAAAACCGCCACCCGTCGGGATGTGTTTGATGAAGAAACCGCTGTATACACAGCCAACAAAGTGGGGAAAATCCGGTTACTGCGCATGCTGTTTCTGCTCACCGTAGCAGATTCCATGGCCACCGGACCCAAGGCCTGGAACGAATGGACCGAAAATCTGATAAAAGATTTGTTTTTGAAAACCATGCGCATTCTGAAAACCGGAGAACTGGCATCCAAAAAGGCTCAGCGCCTGATTCAACGAAAAAAAAGAAGAAGTCACCGCCCTTCTCGGAGACATCTGGCAGGAAACAGACGCATCCAAACAGCTGGATGCTCTGTCAAAACGATATCTGCTCAATATGCCGGCAATTCATATCGCCGATCATATCAAGCTGTATCAAGCCCTGGGAAACCGGCAGTTCATCTGGCAGATCTCTCAGGAAGACGATTCAGACATACGCACGATATCCATATGCGGCCGGGAAAGACCAGGAGTTTACTCCAAGATCGCTGGGGTGTTTTTTCTCAACCGCATCAACATTATTGCTTCCCAGGCATACCCTCTGGGAGACACCCATATTCTGGACATCTTCAAGGTCATGGCCCCGAGTGACCGGCTCTTTGAAAACGAAAAATGGAAAAAAGCGGAACAGGACCTGACCCAGGCCCTGGCGGATGATCATTTTCTGGATAAAGTGGTGGACAAGATCCCGTCACATATCACCATTGCTTCCGGCAGACGTCCCGAACCCAATCAGGTGCGCATCGACAATGATACATCCAGTTTTTTCACCATTATTGAAGTACTGACCTATGATTTTCCCGGCTTGCTGTTCACCATCACCAACACCCTGTATCGCTGTGGCACCAATGTGAACGTGGCTATGGTGGGAAGCAAGGTAGACCAGATCATGGACATTTTCTACGTCCGGAGCTTGGAAAACGACCAAAAAAATCCAGGACCCCGAAAAACTCAAACAGATTAAAACAGCCATCTTGGAACGGCTCCCCCAGCTACATGCAAAGGAGGTATGACATGAAAAAAATCGAAGCGGTCATCAAACCCTTCAAGCTTGATGACGTCAAAGAAGCGCTCAGTGAAATCGGTATTTACGGCATGACCGTCACCGAAGTCAACGGCTACGGCCGTCAGAAAGGCCACAAGGAAATCTACCGCGGTGCGGAGTACGTGGTGGATTTTGTCCCTAAAATCAAACTCGAGATCGTGGTGTCGGACGATCGGGCTGAAGAAACCATTGAAACGGTGCGGAATGCCGCCAATACCGGCAAAATCGGCGACGGCAAAATATTTGTCCTGAATGTGGAAAAAGCGATCCGGGTTAGAACCGGAGAAACTGATACCGACGCCTGTAATCCGGCGTGCATCGTTTATTTAAGCAACCCTTTTCAATTGAAAAATCTTTATATGGAACTTAAATAGAAAGGAATCCCCATGACCCCCAAAGATGTAATCGCCATGACCAAGGAAAACGACGTTAAAGTGGTCGACATCCGATACATGGATTTCATCGGCACCTGGCAGCATTTTTCAGTGCCTGTCAGTGAATTCTCCGAATCCGCGTTTGAAGACGGGTTCGGTTTTGACGGTTCTTCCATGAGAGCCTGGCAAGCTATCAACAACAGTGACATGATCGTGATCCCGGAACCAGCCACAGCCAGAATGGACCCCTTTTTCAAAGTGCCCACCCTGGCCATCATCGGCAACATTCATGATCCCATCACCAGTGAATCTTACTCCAGAGATCCCCGAGCATTGCCAAGAAAACCGAACAATACTTGAAAACCACGGGGTTAGGCGATACCATCTTCGTGGGGCCTGAACCGGAATTTTTCATCTTTTCCAATATCCGGTATGCGTCCGAACCCCATGCCGCATTTTTCGAGATCGATTCTCCTGAAGGGCACTGGAACACCGGCACCGATGAAATGCCCAATCTGGGCTACAAAATCAAACCAAAGCACGGCTATTTCCCCCTGCCGCCGGCAGACCAGTATCAGGACATGAGAACCGAGATGATGCTGACACTGGAAAACTTAGGCATTGCCATGGAATGCCAGCATCATGAAGTGGCATCTGCCGGGCAATCGGAAATCGATCTGCGGTTCGATTCCCTGGTGAACATGGGTGACAGCCTGGCCTGGTTCAAGTATGTCCTCAAAAACGTGGCCCATAAATACGACCACACCGTCACCTTCATGCCCAAACCCCTGTATGGGGACAACGGCACGGGCATGCACACCCACATGAGTTTTTGGAAAGACGGGAATCCCATATTTGCCGGGAATAAATATGCCGGACTGTCCGACGAAGCCCTGTGGGCCATCGGTGGGATCATGAAGCACTGCAAAGCCCTGTGCGCCATCACCAACCCCACCACCAACTCCTATAAACGCCTGGTGCCGGGATTCGAAGCACCCATCAATCTGGCCTATTCCAGCCGAAACCGGAGTGCCGCCATCCGTCTGCCCATGTACTCCAATTCCCCCAAGGCCAAACGCATCGAGTTCAGGACCCCAGATCCCTCCTGCAACGGCTATCTGGCCTTTTCCGCCATTGCCATGGCCATGATCGACGGTATCCAGAACAAGCTGGATCCAGGCGACCCCATGGATAAAAACATTTATGACCTGCCTCCCGAAGAACTGGCACAGATGGAATCAGCACCCGGCTCCCTGGAGGAAGCCCTTGAGGCCCTCAGACAGGATCATGAATTCCTGCTCAAGGGTGATGTGTTCACTAAAGATGTGATTGAACACTGGATCGACTATAAAATGAACAACGAGGTCAGACCGGTCATCAGCCGCCCCATCCTCATGAGTTCTACCTGTATTTCGATATTTAAGCGTATCCTGCCTACCAGTTTTCAACCGTTGGCCGGAAGGGGCATCATTTCTTTAATGATGCCCCTTCGACGGTTCAAAGCCCCTTGGAAAATCCGATATTTTTTAATGCAATCCCCAAAAAATACGATATAACAGGATAACTTTCAACAAATTGATTCAGGGAGGCACGCCGCATATGGATCTCTTGCCTGGTTTACGCGCACACTTTTCAGGATGCTGCTTTATCATACTTGTTTTGTTTTGTCTTGTTTCCCTGGCATCTGCCCAGCAGCCGGCTGCCGGAAATGAATTTGACGACCTGAAGCAGCGACTGATCAAGGATGGGTTCGCTCCGGAAAAAATCCAGGCCATTCTGGCAAAAGACTCGGTGTCGTTTACCCCTGACGGGGTGTCCCTTTTTTTCATCCATTCTGAATCCAGCCTCAATTATGACCAGTTTCTATCCAAAGATTCCATAGCCAACGCGTTCAAATACATGGCGGACCATAAGGAACCTCTGGACAGCGCCCAGAAAGCGTTCGGCGTGGACAAAACCGTGATCACCGCCATTCTTCTGGTGGAAACCCGCCTGGGCAATTATCTGGGTAATCAGACCGTCATCAATACCCTGGCCACCATGGCGTCTCTCACGGATGAAACCCTGCGGAATCGCATCTGGAATGCGATTCCGGATCAGAAAAAACCCAAAAAAGAAAACCTTTCTGAAAAAAGTGGGCATGCGATCCAAATGGGGATACGAAGAACTCAAGGCGTTGATCCGGTACACAGACCGGGAAGGCATCGATCCGGGAGACATCCAGGGCTCCTATGCCGGCGCCATGGGTATTTCCCAGTTCATGCCTTCCAATGCTCTGAAACTGGCAAAAGACGGAAACAATGATGGCAGAATTGATCTGTTCGACCACCATGACGCCATTTTTTCCGTGGCCAATTATCTTAAGCACCATGGATGGAAACCCGGCATTTCCCGTCAGCGCCAGCACGAAGTGCTGTTCCGCTACAACCACAGTAACTATTATGTGGACACATTGATGAAAATCTCGGACCGGCTCAAGGAGGGCTGAAAAAAGATTCATGGACAACCACCTCATTTTGTATATTCTGCTGATATTTGGCATCTCATTGTGTCTTACCATGCTGGCTCTGGTGGATATCATCAGAAAAGATTTCGGTTCTCCCAAAGTTAAAATCCTGTGGCACTTCGTCGCCTGATCCCTTTAATCGGATGGCTTTTCTACTTGATTCTCGGCTATCGAAAAGGCCGGAAAAAGTCGTTTCCTGCATAAAAATCATTGACTTTTTTCCCATTCCGGTGTAGGTATCTTTTTTCAATAGTGGTCCCATCGTCTAGTGGTCAGGACGTCGGCCTCTCACGCCGGTAACACGGGTTCGAATCCCGTTGGGATCACCATTTGAACGGTCAAGGCTTTCAGCGGTTTGCTGGGAGCTTTTTTTATTGGACAAAATTATCATTCTCCACCATATTCCCCACCTTCATGATAATTTTCGGGTTTAAACCTCAACTTTCGGAATTCAATTAAACCGCCCCAAAAAACGACATAACCATTTGAAATTATAATGAAAATAAGTTTATGAGCCCTACTATTTGATATATGGCGATTTTGCTAAAAATAGAATAAAATCAAATAGTAAGGACTCAAATGATACATAACCGGATCGACACGGAAACTCAAGCGGACATTAAAATTTTTGGTGAAATCGATGTTTTTTTCAACTAGTTCAAAATGGCTACTTCTCTGCATCAATGCGGCATTGGAAAACGACACAGCATAGCGTGAGCACCTTTATTTTGGCCATACTCACCTTGCCCTTTGTGGGGGAAAATTTCTTCAGGGCCTAGCAACCAACGACAACCTGGCATTTGGCAAAGATGCTGCCTATGATGTTCTGAAGGGGTGTCAATCCAATTGGAGGCAGCTGCTGTTGCGTGTCGGCACCAAGCAATGGTCGATTTATCAAAGGGTTTCGGATGCTCACCGTTTGCTGGTCTGACGGATACAGTTGTCTGCCATTGGATTTTTCACTGCTGTCATCTGCGAATGCCAAAAACGGCTTTGTGATAATCGCAAATCAATGGACAAGAGGTGTTGTGCATGGCAACGGTGCCAGGAAGCCGTAGTCAAAGCCCCGGAAAATCCGGAAGCCATGGTTG
>LQAJ01000042.1_pt1 | contig 123762 bp, 143 predicted proteins | sample 1535811 | NCBI WGS metagenome assembly LQAJ01 (sample SAMN04331587, study PRJNA305678) | bioreactor metagenome | isolation source: bioreactor_6 inoculated with Wadden Sea sediment 2nd replicate of a... | place: Germany: Wadden Sea, Janssand Flat | reverse complement strand
AGGTTCAATGGATTTTTGCTCATGCAGGCGAATTGCTCGGCCATGTATTTTAGAAAATGTTCTCTGGATTCACTGTGCTGGAAACAATATTGAGGGTATTTGAAAGCGTGAAGAAATTTCGGCAGGCCTGAAGGAGTGGCTTCAATACTATATAAATCGGTAACGCTTCAATCAAACCTTGGAAGACTGGACACCAGATGAAATTTATTATAATAAACAGGAATGAAAGTGTGTTGCATGATTGTGTTGCTGGTTGTTTTTTATACGTCCGAACGACCTGTAAAAAAAACAGCCACCCATGGACGCCCTTGGATTTTTTAATTTTTCCGAAAAAAATCAAAGCTTATTCAAGCCCTTGGGCTGTTCAAACATCGGGGTCCGTCGTAGTTAGCCAGTAATCTTTGAAACCGAAATTTGAATTAAAAGGTATTGAAAGATGAAGCAATTTTCCCAATTTAGTTTGCGTCAGAAATTGTTGTTACCTACTGTTATCATAATGGTTTTCTGCATTGCCTGCCTATCCTTTACATTGGTGTCGGTACAGAAAAATCAGTTAAACCGATTGGAGAAATCGGTCAAAAATGGTTTGACCAGATCCAATAATGTCGCTGATGAAACTTATGCCGAGTTGGGAAAAGAAGTTTCTCATGATCTTCAGCTTATGAGTAATGCCTTGAGTGCTTCGATTGAGCAGACCTGTCGCGAGTCGCTCGAAGAAGAAAAATTACGTTTGGAAGCTGAGCTGAATTCTGCTTTACGTCAAAGTGCTGAATCAATTGCCAACCTGCTCGCTCAGGTGGCCCCGCCGGCCATTCTATCGAATAATTTTTTGGATTTGATTGGATATGCTAAGTCCGCCACTCAAAACTCAGACATTATCTACGCCGTGTTTATGCGCAGCGATGGTGAACCGATGACCCGTTATCTTGACCGTAAATCGAGCCAGATTAAAAAATATTTGAAACTTGGTGAAGAAAAAAACAAAGTCCTGCGAGTCATCGCAGCTTCAAGAAAAGATGACGGTGTAATGTTGATGGAGAAGTCGATAGTGCTCGAAGAAAAGGTGTTGGGAAGTATATTAATCTGTGTGGATAAAACGTCTTCCAAACAGAAAGTTGCAGCATTGGCCGACCGTTTCAACCAATTGATCTTAAATAATACCCAAACGGCCAGATCGGTAGTTGATGAGGAGTCTGCCAAGCTAAGTATAAGTATGAGCCAGATGCTAAAAAATGTGGCAATTCAGAGCCGGGCGGAGGCTGGGAAGATTGAACAAATCATCATTGATATTTCGAACGCCATGCGTTCAAAAATACAATTTATTGTTCTGACGGCCGGTGGGATGTCCATACTTTTTCTTCTCCTGATCCTGTACATATTTTTAACCCGGGTGACCAAGTCTTTTGGCCTCATCGCTTCAGATCTTGATCATCGCTTTAAAAACATCACTTCAGCATCAAGGCAGATAGCCTCCATAAGTCAAAAACTGGCAAAAGGCTCAGCAGAACAGGCCTCATCGATTGAAGAAACCTCCGGTGCTCTCGAAGAAATGACATCCATGACCAAACGCAATGCAGAAAACGCATCCGAGGCCAACCGTTTGATGGAAGAGACCCGGCAGGTGGTTTCTGCAGCAGATGCTTCAATGACGCAATTGACCAACTCAATGGAAGAAATAGCCGTTGCCAGTGCCAAAACATCCAAAATTAATAAGACCATTGATGAGATCGCATTTCAAACTAACCTTTTGGCACTTAATGCGGCCGTTGAGGCCGCACGGGCGGGTGAGGCCGGGGCTGGTTTTGCGGTTGTGGCAGATGAGGTCAGATCTCTATCCATAAGAGCCGCTGAGGCTGCTAAGAATACATCCGGCCTTATCGAAGAGACGGTTAGAAAAGTAAGTGCTGGAAAGAATCTCGTGACGGAAGCAAATGATGCTTTTGGGCAGGTGACCGACAGCTCAACTCAAATTGGTGCAATAGTCGCTGAGATTGCCGCTGCATCCAATGAACAGGCTCAGGGAATTGATCAGATCAATTTGGCTGTCAATGATATGGATAAAGTAGTCCAGGGAAATGCCAGGGGGGCTGAAGAGGCATCATCTGCCTCCGAAGAAATGCGCTCTGAATCAAAGGATATAAAGAGTATTATCGATGCGCTGGTCGTGATGATTAGTGGGCGGCTTAAACCGAAATCGGAAAAAATGGCCACACCAAAACCGGATATGGAAAGCCAGGTGCCCCAGCGCAAAGCCCCGCAATTGATACGGCTCGAGCCGAAAAACAGAAAAAAAACGGAGTCGCCGGAAACCGCTGCGAAACAATTGCTTCCTTTTGATGATGACGATTTTAATAATTTCTAAAACTTTTCGTAGGCCATGGATCATACCAACTTCGGGTAGGCACTTGTAGTCGATCTTCCACATTTTTGACAAGGTGTCAACTCAAGTTCGTGTTCTGGTATATTTTAGCCAAGTGTCACAGTTCCGTCAGCGACGATCTTCGCAGTCCTGACGATGTCCTGATCCTCGACGAAAGTAACTGTATCAATAAAGGTCAGGATTTCTATCGGCCTTGCCAGGCAATACTTTGGGATCATGGGAAAAGTCGAGAAATGCCAGGCTGGTATCTTAGCCGTCTACGTATTGGAAACCGGATACGCAATGATCGACAAGCGGCTGTTCATTCCCGAAAAATAGTTTGCCGCCGATTACCTCCTGCGCCGGCATAAGTGTAATCCGCCTGAAGACATGATTTTTCGGACTAAACCTTAACTGGCGGCCGACATGCTCAACGCTGTCAATCAAGAAAACGTACTGCCGTTCAAATATGTGCCTGCCGATTCAATATACGGGATCAGCCCGCAGTCTATCGCCGTGGTTGTGTTCTTGCCGGACAAAACCTATCTTGCATCGGTTCCCAAACATACACGATGCCGGCTGCCAAGACCAACGGCCATTATCCGATCGTATCGCTGGGGTGGAAAAACCAGAACCAGAATGCTTTTGGTCGATGAGGTTTCCGAAGATGATCAAGTAACATTGTGGGGATAATTGCCTAAACTATTTTTATAAATTTGGTACGAAAAACCTGTAATGTGAAAAACCCATTTGACATTAGTACGTTTGTTTATCATGATTGTTTAAAACAAACAAATCATTATATTTAGCACATAACGCAAAAAAAGGACCAGCTATGGGAACGGCAAAAAACTCTGAAAAAACAAGAAAAAAATTGATTGAAGCTGCAGGCCAACTCTTTGCGGAAAGAGGCTTCAACGGGGTGACCGTTCGGGACATCGCACAAAAAGCCGGTACAAATCTGAGTGCGTTAAACTACCATTTCAGATCCAAGGAAGCCCTTTACCGGGAGGTGATTTTGGAGGCCTGTAAAACCGCATCCATTTCCCCGGAGGATCAACGGAGCCTACTGCAGCTTGCTCCCCATGATGCACTCTTTCTGTTGGTAAAAGAAGCGTTGAAGGAATATGAGAAGCAGACCGCTTCCAATTGGCATATTGTAATCATCAATCGGGAATGTGGAGAGCCGAGCCAGGTGTTTGAGGAAGTAATGGACATATACTTTAAACCGGAGGCTGATTTTCTGGCTCGAATACTCGGAAAAATCGCAGATCAGCTACCGGATTCCCGACAGATTCGTTTTGCCACGATCGGATTGATCGGACTACTGGAGACCTTTGGCCTCTACGGGCATCTTATCGAGGCGGTGGCACCGGGACTGCCTCAGCAGTTCAAAGAAGAGGACTGGCTTGCAAAGCAGATCTTTCATCTGGTGATTGAGGCGGCATGCCCCTCCGGCAGGGAATAACCTTGACTTCCATTACTCGATTATCCAGTCTTCCACCATTTGTACTCGTCTACACGCTTGCGGAATTCCCATCCTTTGTCCCGGGATAGATCAGTTCCTAAGGGATGATTTTCACCTCACAACCGATGCCTGATACCTGTTGAGTGACAAATCTGAAAGTGTCCGCCGTGATGAAGTGAATTGCGGCTCGGCCGGCCAGTGACCGGGTCGCTTCCTTGACTTCTGGAATCATGACCCCGTCCATGTCGATAGTCCCGTTATCAATCAAATGCAATATGATGAATCTGTTTCTCCCCGCATCGAGGTTGTCTATACAAATCATCGGTATTCCCTTTCGTATTATGATATGAGGTGGTAAATCATCAGCCCTTCTTTTTTTCCCCCTGATCTTGACCGATTGTATAGGTATGCCACAGCGTTTTCTCATCCAGATCTTTATGGGACGTTCTCAGGCAGTGTACACCCGGCAGGTCTTTCCCGGTGTCCTTGTCACTTCGACGTTTCCAGGTCAGTTGAACGGCGTTGCCGGTCTGTTCGTCTTTGGCGACAACCACCCGGCAATAATCGGGTCCTAACAGGCAAACAGTACGGGACTTTATTAAACATCATTAAACATCGTTTTAAACCTGACCAGACGGTCAGAGCAGACGCGTTTCCTGCTTTGAATTCTATCAAAGAAACGCATAACCACCTTAAAAAAGTGAGTCCCCCAGATCATGCTTCCACCTGGTTGCCAGTGGTTCATAAATGATTGGCAATGCGTTACTCATAAAGATTTGCAAAAGTGTGTTTTATTTCTTTTCATATCGTTTTCAAAATTTTTTTCTGTTCAAGCTTGAACGGCAAATCACCCTGTGTCATATTGGAAACGCTTTAGCTGGATTGATAAAGGCGGGCATTTGAATGCCTTTTAAACGGGACTGAGGTTTATTCATAAGACGAGGTGCAACCATGAATGACCGGTTTTATCTTTTGAAAATAAGGCTGCTTGACATTGAGCCGGAAATCTGGAGGCGGTTCGTGGTGCCGGCGGATATCTCTTTGGACCGGCTCCATGATGTCGTTCAGATTGTTATGGGATGGGAGGACTGCCATCTGCATGAATTCACCATCGGGAACAAGCGATATACCGAATTTCCGGAATCCAGGCAAGACGGACTTGTGTCCGGCAGATACCGCCTTGGGGATCTGATTAAGCAGAAAGGCCGGACTTTCGGGTATCTCTATGACTTCGGAGATGGCTGGGAACACGAACTGGCCATTGAAAACAGCCGTTATGACAATTCGGAACACTGGGCTGATGTCATCTGCTTGGAGGGGGACAGCGCCTGTCCGCCGGAAGATGTGGGCGGTCCGCCCGGATATTCGGAATTCCGTGCTATCATGAACAATCCCGGTCATATTGAACATGAAGCCTTCACTGACTGGTACGGAGGGGAGTTTGACAGCGAAGCGTTTGATCCGGACTATGTCAACTTGGAGTTGTCAAAATTTTTGCACTGGTCCAGAGACCGGGTCCTTGGTTGGAAAAAAAATGATTGAAACCGGTCGAAAACCGGATGAAACCCTCGAGGCTCCTTCGATAGATATGATCCGCCGGACCGCGCTGGTACTTGATGATATCCGGCACAAAAGCCACTGCCTGATTGTGGCGGTCACCGGAAGCGTTGCCTGCGGTAAATCCACGGTATCCGGGATGCTCGAGGACTTGGGGGCACCGCTCATTGATTTTGACCAAATCGCCCGGGAAGTGGTGATGCCGGGAACGCCGGGGTATGAACAAATCATTTCGGCGTTCGGCAGCAGCGTAGTCCATTCGGACCGGACTCTGGACCGAAAAGCCCTGTCCGGCATCGTGTTTGCCGATAAAACAAAACGAAACCTTTTGGAGCGCATCACCCACCCCCGGATCTTTGACCGGTTTGCCGAAAAGGTGAACCGACTCTCCGCAACCCGGCCGGACAGCGTGATCCAGGCAGCCGTCCCCCTGCTGATTGAAATGAATATCCAGCACCTGTTCGACCGGGTGATCGTGGTGTATGTGCCCGGAGAAATTCAGCTCAGACGGCTGGCGGCCCGGGACAATATTCCTCTGGACAAAGCCGCTGCCATCATCGCCTCCCAGCTGTCTGCCGATGAAAAAAAACGTTTGCTCACTATGTGATCGATAACAGCAGGAACCGCACTTATACCCGGGAACAGGTGAACTCGATTTGGCAGCGGCTGCAACAGGACAAAACCGCGGAATAACTGTCATGAGATCCCGACACATGAGAGGAGGCAACCTATGATGTCCCACAACCCACCTCTCAGGGCATTTGGATGGACCGTACCATTTTGCATGTCAATTCTGTCTGATGCCACCGTCACCCGGCCGGCCATCCCGGCTTATTCGGACTGATGGTACCAGCCGTTTCACCGGGCTGTGGGTGATGCATCAGAATGATCCGAAAAGTTCACCGGTCTCCAATGACGTCCTCCGCAAGACCACGGCCCGGTTTTGGGGCCATGAACGGGCCTGGGCCTATTGACCCATGAGGGCAAGGCTCTGGCCGCAGCCAAGATCATGGACCGGAGCTTTGCCAAGGACAGTCTGGGGAAGTTCGACGTCTGCCGGTCTGTGATGATATCCTGGTACACCACTGATCATGTTGGGGACCCGGATAAGGGCCCAACGGCCGGTTACCCTGAACCGGCTGGGCCTGTCCGGACAGGATAGGTTGATGCAAGTTGACAAAACCGGAACATTCAGCATCAAGCGAGGCATCATGGGATCCAGTGAAAAAGGACCCAATGAAAAAAACTGGCCGCCCTGGATCAGAAACTGGCTGAACTGGGGATCCGAAAAACCGATCTGGAGGAAAAGTTTATCAAAGCCTCAGGCCGGGGCGGACAAAAAATCAACAAATCCGCCTCAGCCGTGTTCATCCGGCACAAAGGTACCGGACTGTCGGTGAAAGTGGGAAAGCACCGCTCCCTTCATCTGAACCGGTTTCTGGCCCTGCGGACCCTGGCGGAAAAATCGAAACTCTGAGGTCCGGGAGAAATCCTGGTCAAACTGAAAAAGCGGAAAAAATCCACCGCCAGAAACAGCGGCGCAAACGCAGAACCCGCCGAAAACTGACCGGTACCGTCAATACGAAAGATGAATGATTTCCATATTTGTATCTGCAATCATGGCCAGGCCCATGGCATCGACCCCATTAAAAATTTTATCTATCCGGGAGTTGATTTGGGTGGTGTCATTGCCCACGACGGCAAACCCGATTTCAGCCCAGTCAAGGCTGTCGTTCAGGCCGGTTTCCGCAGCTGCGGTTCTGAATCCGTTCTGTATCCTGGCCACAATAGAGCGGACGATGCCGCGCTTTGCCTTCAGGGAATGGACATCAAACAGGCGCAACCGGATCTGTCCGCATCCAACCACCATGGCCGGAATTTAAAACGCACCCAGCTGGCAGGGCTTTATGCGGAGGTGGAGCTTTTCACAGGCTGCCCCCATATCCGGGCGTGAGATTTTAAAATCCACGGCTATGCCCCAGCAGTCTTTGCAGGATATCCGGCCGTTTATTGCTGCATCGACCAGCCGTTCCTTTACTTCATCTGACACGGGGATATCTGTGTCAGTCGGCCGGGAATCCGCATCATGTCCGAAAAGCCCCAGCTGACATCCGACTAGGCGCAGTTCCAACAAATCCAGCTGAACACCGATTTCTGGAGGCGGAACATTCAGGTCCGCCGCTGCCCGGTGGGCGGCCGCACAGGAAATGCGGTTCTGTTTCCTGAATTTTTCAAGTCTTGCTGCAATCACAGGATCTTTGGCCTGATCCGGATGTTTGCCGGCATAATTGCCTTTGTCTTCATGTGTCATGTTTAACTTTCCAATGGATTAAGGTTGGTGTATATATAAATGTTTATAAAATAACATTTTGGGACAATAAAGGGAATATTTCCATGGCCCACCCGTCTTTTTCTGAATTTCAGGTCATCTATATTGCTTCCTGCGGGGAAGGAATCAATGCGTTCCACCTGGTGGAATCTACCCTGATCCAGTTTCCGAACAACACGATCACCATTGTCAAGGTCCCTCACATCCGGTCCGAAGTTCAGGTGGATGAACTCATCGACAAGGTCAAGGACATGGAAAGCCTGATTGTACATACCATCGTCAAATCGGATTTGCGGCAGTATCTCACCCGCAAGGGTATGGAACATAAAATTGTGACCATCGACTTGATGGGGCCGGTTCTGTCCAAAATACAAGCGTTCCTGAACCAGGCACCCCTGGAAAAACCGGGACTTTACCGCGAAAGCCATCAGGTGGATCTCAAACAGGTTTCTGCCATTGATTTCGCTTTGGCCCATGATGACGGTCTGAATCCGGACAGCCTGGATCAGGCGGAAATCATCCTGGTGGGGTTATCCCGGGCCGGCAAGACGCCTTTGTCCATGTACATGGCCGTGCTGGGATGGAAAGTCGCCAATGTTCCGTTTGTGCCCGGGGTCCCGCTGCCGGCCATTCTGGATGAGGTAGACCGTCGCCGGATTTTTGCGTTGAACATCAATGCCAAACAATTGCTTTCCCACCGCAAAATGCGGCAGGAAAGCTTAGGGGTCGCAGAAATGAAATCCGCATATTCATCCAGAAAAAAAATCGAAGAGGAAATTCTGACCGCACACCGGTATTACATTGCCAAGGGGTTTTCCATTATCGACATCAGTAACAAACCGGTGGAAACCAGTGCCGAAGAAATCATCGAGATGATCACCCGGCGCTTCAAAGCCGAGGCTCATTTGAGCTGACGTTCCCCCTGAATAGCGGCCTGTGCTGCGGCCAGCCGGGCAATGGGCACCCGGTAGGGAGAACAGGATACATAGGTCAGCCCGGCTTTGTGACAGAACGCCACAGATGACGGATCTCCGCCATGCTCTCCGCAGATCCCCAGCTTGATATCCGGCCGGGTCTGTCTGCCACGCTCCACAGCGATTTCAATGAGACTTCCCACGGCTTCCTGATCCAGGGTCTCAAACGGGTCAGAATCCAGAATGGCATGGTCGATATATTCGTTCATGAACGATCCGATATCATCTCTGGAAAACCCGAAAGTCATCTGGGTTAGATCATTCGTGCCGAATGAAAAAACTGAGCGTCTTCTGCCATTTTATCCGCGATTAAAGCGGCCCTTGGAATCTCGATCATGGTACCGAACAAAAATGAAATCCGCTCCAGGTTGTGGGCCTTCAGTACGCTTTGATAGCAGTCTTCAACAATTTTTCTGGTAAAGGACAGCTCTTTTTCATTGCAGGTGACCGGTACCATGATTTCCGGCCGTGGGTGTTTTCCGGCAGCGATCAGTTCAGCGGCTGCCGTAAAAACGGCCATGACCTGCATATGGGTAATCTCAGGGAACGTGATCCCCAGCCGCACACCCCGGTGGCCGATCATGGGGTTGGATTCCTTGAGCTGGCTGCTGCGTTTGATCACCTCCTCCGGATCGATGCCCAGGGCTTTGGCAATTTCCATCTGGTTGGCTTCCGACTGGGGAACGAATTCATGCAGCGGCGGATCCAAAAGCCGCAGGGTTACCGGCAGGTTGTCCATGACATCCAGCGTATTTTGAATTTCCTGTTTGACAAATGGAAACAGTTCATCCAGAGCATGCCGGCGTCTTCTGTTGATTTGCTTAAAATCATTTTACGGAGCAGAAACAGGGGCTGATCCGAATCCGCCCCGTAAAACATGTGCTCGGTCCTGAACAGGCCGATCCCCTGAGCCCCGAATTTCAGGGCCGTGGCCGCATCCTCCGGGGTATCCGCATTGGTTCTCACCCCCATGGTGCGGTGGCGGTCCGCAATGGCCATAAATTTCTGGAACTTGGGATTTTCCAGTGAGTCTTTCATTTTAATCCGGCCCTCATACACAATCCCCTTGGAGCCGTTCAACGTAAAAATATCGCCTTCATTAAACACCCTTGTCCCCACCTGGACCTGACGGTTTCTGGCCCGGATTTTCAAGGCTCCGGCACCCACAATACAGCATTTCCCCCATCCTCTGGCCACCAGGGCCGCGTGGCTGGTCATGCCGCCCCGGGCCGTAAGAATGGCCGAGGCAGCCCGCATGCCTTCGATGTCTTCCGGGCTGGTTTCCTCCCTGACCAGGATAACATTTTCGCCGGTTTTGGCCATCTGAACCGCATCTTCGGCAGTGAACACGATTTTTCCCCAGGCCCCTCCCGGGCCGCGGGCAGGCCTTCCGCCACCCGGACAGCGTTTTTTCCTCCTGCGGGTCCACAATAGGATGCAGCATTTCATCCAGAGATTTGGGATCGAGGCGGCAGATCATGGTCGTTTCATCAATCATGCCTTCCTCAAACATGTCCATGGCCATGTTTAACGCGGCTGTGGCCGTGCGTTTGCCCACCCGGCACTGAAGCATGAACAATTTTCCCTCCTGGATGGTAAACTCAATATCCTGCATGTCTTTGTAATGGGACTCCAGGATATTCCGGATATCATAAAGCTGGGCATACAGTTTTGGCATGGCTTCTTCCAGGGAAGGCAGGTGCCGGTTCTGCATGTTTTTGGTATCATTGTTCAACGGATTGGGGGTGCGGATGCCTGCCACCACATCCTCTCCCTGGGCATTGACCAGCCATTCCCCGAAAAAATGGTTCTTACCGGTGGCCGGATCCCGGGTGAAGGCCACACCGGTGGCGGACGTATCCCCCATATTGCCGAACACCATGGCCTGGACATTGACCGCTGTTCCCCAGGAATCGGGTATGTGTTCGATACGGCGGTAAGACACAGCCCGTTTTCCTTTCCAGCTTTTGAACACCGCGCCGATGGCGCCCATAAGCTGTTCGCGGGGATTATCCGGAAATTCTGTTTTCAAATACTGAGAAATCTTCTTTTTAAAGCGTTCACACAACGACTGCATATCCTGAAGCGAGATATCGGTATCATGTTCATACCCTTTGTCATTTTTCAGGTTGTTCATCATCATTTCCAGGTTCAGGCGGATCCCCATACCGTCCTCGGGAACCGTCTGCTCGGCTTTTTCCATCACCACATCAGAATACATCATGATCAACCGGCGGTAGGCATCATACACAAACCATTCATTGCCGGTCCTGGCCACAAGCCCGGGAATGGTTTTCGAGCACAGCCCCACATTGAGAATGGTTTCCATCATTCCGGGCATGGAGGTTCTGGCCCCGGAGCGGCAGGAGACCAACAAGGGCGCATCCGGATCACCGAATCTCATTCCCATCTGGGCTTCCATCCAGGCCATGGCGGACATAATTTCCTGTGACAGGGTCTCTGGAAAACGGCCTCTCAGGCCGAAATAATCGTTACAGCATTCCGTTGATATGGTAAATCCCGGAGGCACAGGCAGGCCCAGACGGGCCATTTCCGCCAGGTTGGCGCCTTTTCCGCCCAGCAGGTTTTTCATGGAAGCATCTCCGTGAGTTTTCTGGGGGCCGAATTCATAAATATATCTGGTCATGATTTCCTCGTAATGTATTATAGCCGTGTTAACAAACTATAGTTACTATGCAAGATTGAAAATTCAAGTCAAGAGAAATCTCATGTTTATAAAATTCTTTACCAATGCTATGATATATGTTTTATGAATTTTAAATTCAAAACTGCCAGGATCGGGACAGATATCACACATGCTGAGCATTGAATCCATTGCCAAAGGGTTTGGCGACCAGATGCTGTTTGAGGATGCCAGTCTGCAGATCAATCCGGGTGAGCGCGTAGGATTGGTGGGCAGAAATGGTCATGGAAAAACCACATTGCTGAACATGATCGCGGGCTTTGACCATCCGGACGAGGGAACCATCTCCTGTCCGACCGGGTATCGCCTGGGCATTCTGCCCCAAAAAATTCAGTTTTCTCTAAACACGGTTCGCGACGAAGCCATGACCGAACTGCCTTCCCATGAACAGGACCAATATTGGCGGGCGGAAAAATCCTGGCTGGGCTGGGATTTTCAGTGTCAGACCTGGACCGGGACCCCCATCAGTTTTCCGGGGGATTCCAGGTGCGGCTGAACCTGGCAAAAGTACTGGTGGCAGAACCTGACCTGCTGATTTTAGACGAACCCACCAATTACCTGGATATCACCTCCATCCGCTGGATCACCCAGTTTCTTACCGCCTGGCCCAGGGAGGTGCTGCTGGTGACCCATGACCGGGGATTCATGGATCATGTGGTGACCCATATTGCAGGCGTTCACCGCTGCAAAATCAGAAAAATTGAAGGAAACACCGCCAAATATTACGATCAGGTGGCCCAGGATGAGGCGGTGTATGAAAAGACCCGCCAGAATGAAGAAAAACGTAGAAAAGAGATCGAAACCTTTATCACCCGATTCCGGGCCAAAGCCCGGTTGGCCAGCATGGTCCAGTCCCGGATCAAGACCCTTGAAAAACAGCAGTCCAAAGATAAACTGGAAAAACTCAAAAATCTGACTTTTTCTTTCTATTATCTGCCGTTTGCCGGCAAACAGATGCTGCGGGCGGAAAAGCTGGCCTTCAGTTATACTCCAGACCGTCCTTTGATCACTGATTTTCCCTGACAGTTCAGCCAGGGGACCGTATCGGCATCATCGGACAGAACGGCAAGGGAAAAACCACCCTTGTCAAGCTGCTCACCCAGCAGCTCACTCCGGTTTCCGGCACGGTTATCAACAACCCCGGGGTATTATCCGGATATTTTGAACAAACCAATGTATCCTCATTGAATGACGATCAGACCATTGAGGAAACAATGATTGATGCGCATCCGGATTTTGACCGTCAGGCAGCCAGAAATATCTGCGGGGCCATGATGTTTGAAAAAGATGCGGCCCTGAAAAAAATCGGGGTTCTGTCCGGCGGGGAGAAATCCCGGGTCATGCTGGGAAAACTGCTGCTGTCTCCGCTGAACCTGCTGCTTCTGGATGAACCTTCCAACCACCTGGATATTGAAGCCTGCGACGCATTTGTCGATGCGTTAGAGGCATTTGAAGGAGCGGTAATTCTGGTTACCCATAATGAGATGTTTCTGCATACCCTGGCCAATCGGCTGGTGGTATTCAAACAGGGCCGGATTCAGGTATTTGAGGGGAATTACCAGGAATTTCTGGACAAGGACGGGTGGGAAGACTTTGTCTCCCGGAGCACTGATTCATCTCCCAGGCCTTCAGGATTGAGTAAAAAAGCGCTCCGTCGGAAAAAATCGGAAATCATTGCCGATCGTTCCCGAATTATTGGGCCGATACAAAAGAAAATCACCCGTATCGAGGATGCCATTGAAACCTGCGATTTTCAGTTAAAAGTGGTGAATGATTCATTATTGGCCGCTTCTGAAAAAGGGGATGGTGAAAACATTCAAACCTTTTCCAAACAACTGGCTGATCTCGAGGCCCGGGTGGAAACCCTTTTCCAGGAACTGGAAGAGGAAACCCGTAAACTGGAATCCATGAGCCAGCCGTTTGAAAACCAACTCAAAAAACTGGAAAGGCTGTAAATCAAAAATGGACAGAAAAAAATTCACATTCTTTTACGGCGTTGTTCTGATTGCCGTGGGACTCGGCGTATTTTACCGGATACCGTCTGTCATGCCCCAGGTGGCTGCCATAGACTTTTTCAGCAACAAACTGGGCCTGGTGAAATTCTGTTTTTACATCCTGGGAATTTTTCTGATCATTGCCGGCGCCATCCGGGTACATAAAACCATGAACAACTAACCGTTACGAGATCAGAGCATACCATGCCAAAATCATTTGCAAAAGGCAAATCCAGTCTCACCGCCACCATCAAAGACCAGTCCGGGGCCGGCAAAACCCGGATCGGCGAAATTCTTTCCAAGGAAGGACAAATCACCAGTCTTCAGCTGGACGAAGCCTTGAAAATTCAGAAAAAAACCGGTGAGCGGCTCAGTTCCATTCTCCTGGCCAAAGGATATATTGATCCGGACACCATCATCAGTGTGCTGGGCCGGCTTTATAATTATAATGTGATCCGGTTTTCGGAAATCAAACCTGATTCCGCGGCACGAAAAATCCTGCCCTTTGAGGTGGCCAAGGAACATATGGTGTTCCCATTGGCACTGAAAGATGATGATCTGTCCGTGGCCATGGTAGAGCCTACCGACACCCGGGTGGTGGCAGACCTGCACAACAAGACCAAAAAAAATATCCATGTGTATGTGGCCACTGAAAACGACATCATCCAGGCCTACCGGGATTATTACAAGATCAGTGACGAGGAGTACAAAAAATTTCTTCATTTTGAAGAAGATGGCGAAGATGATACCCCGGTAACCTCGGTGGAGGATTTCGGCTCCCTGGTGTCGGAAGCCGCAGAAGAGGTGGAGGTGGGTTCGCCGGAAAGTGACGAGGGCCAGAATGAGTTTCTTGCTTCGGACGCCCCCATCATTAAGCTGGTCAACGGCATTTTGACCAAAGCCATCAATGACGGGGTATCTGACATTCATATCGAACCTTTTGAAAAATCCTTTCAGGTCCGTTACCGGCTGGACGGGGGCATGTACAAGGCCATGAACCTGCCGGTAAGCATCAAGAATGCGGTGGTGTCCCGGCTCAAAATTCTGGCTTCTCTGGATATTGCCGAAAGACGGATTCCCCAGGACGGCCGCATCAAACTGCGTCTGGGCCGGAAAAAAGCGGTGGATTTTCGGGTGTCGTCTTTGCCGACTCTGTTTGGGGAAAGCATTGTGCTGCGGATCCTGGATCAGAGTGCCCTGAATATCGATCTGACCCGGCTGGGATTCGAATCCACCACGTTTGAGATGCTTAAGCGCTGCATATCCCGTCCTTATGGTCTGCTGCTGGTGACCGGTCCCACCGGTTCCGGGAAGACCACCACCCTGTATTCCATTCTTAACCGGCTCAACAAAGATGACATCAAGATTCTCACGGCGGAAGATCCGGTGGAATTCAATTTCAAAGGGATCAATCAGGTGCCGGTGCGAGAAGAGATCGGCATGACCTTTGCCGCCGCCTTGAAAGCGTTTCTGAGGCAGGATCCGGATATTATCATGGTGGGGGAAATCCGGGATATCGACACGGCTGAGATTGCCATTAAAGCTGCCATGACCGGCCATCTGGTGTTTGCCACCCTTCATACCAATGACTGCCCCTCCACCATCGGCCGTCTTATGGATATCGGGATTCCTTCCTATATGCTCTCGGCTTCGGTCACCATGGTGTTGTCCCAGCGACTGGCCAGGCGACTATGCCCGGAATGTAAAAAAGAGGTAAGAGGATATGATCCAGACATGCTGGAGCTGGAGGGGTTTTCAAAAAAAGAAATTCCAGACCTGAAATTCATGGGTCCCAACGGTTGTCCCCACTGCAACGGTACCGGATACAAAGGCCGGGTCGGCCTGTATGAACTCATGGAAGTCACTGATGAGGTGGCCAAAGCCATCAGTGCTGAAGTGTCCGAAGACCAGCTGCGCAAGGTGGCGGTCCAGGAAGGCATGGTCACCCTGCGTGATGCCGGGCTCCAGAAAATCAAAGACGGGGAAACTTCTTTTGAAGAGGTGGTGAAAAAAACTGTGATCACCAAAGAATCTTTGCCGGCCTATCTGGTGAACCCGGATCTGGAGATCTACGAGGACAAGGATGTGATCATCCGAGAAAACAACACGGATATAGATTTTTTCAAATTGATCCAGGGAGCGGTGTATGTGGTCAAAGGAGGTAAAAAAATTGCTGAAATTACTCAGCCGGGTGAGTATTTCGGAGAAATGGCCGCCATTACCGGAGACGCCCGGTCTGCTTCCATTATTTCCAAGGGGCGGTGCAAGATTAAACGGTTTCCCGGCGACAAGATCGAGGAGGTGATCGAAAAATACCCGGAGGTGGCCAAGCATTTGTTCATCGTTCTTGCGGCCAGGCTCCACCAAACCGACCGCCGTCTGGTGTCAATGATCAATCAGCTCAACAAAACGATTCCCCATTGAAAACCCGGAGGCTAAAAAATGAACCGTATGCCGTTGACCGGTCTTAGGTGTGCTTTGTCGCCGGTTTGTAGTACCGCTCCATTTCACTGTAGATACAGCCGCAGTAAGACTGCCGGTACATGCCCAGGGCCCTGGATGCTTCAATACCCTGTTTCCATCCTTCTCTGAAATCATGATAAAAAAAGTTCACCCCTGTTTCCTTGGCAACCGCCTCTCCAATTTCCCGGATCAGAGCATGGTTCTGGAACCGGCTGTAGAGCAAGGTGGAAGAAAAGGCATCAAATTTACCTTTTTTTGCAATTTTGGCAGTGGCAAAAAGCCGGGCATGATAGCAGTACCGGCACCGGTACTTTTCCCGGAACACCACGGACTGGATAAAGGATTCCAGCTGATAGTCGGACTGCCAGATCATTTTCAGTCTCTGATTCTCTGCATATCGGGCAAGGGTGTCTTCTCTTTTAAGGCATTCGGTGTAGGGATGGATATTGTGCCGATAAAAAAAACCCATCACCTGAATGCCCGCATCGGTGAGAATCTGTAGCGGATAAATGGTGCATGGCCCGCAGCAGGTGTGCAGCAAAAGCTTCATGCCCGGGACCCGAAAATCGCGGTGCCCACCCGCACCAGGGTGGCCCCTTCCTGAATGGCCACGGCAAAATCGTGGCTCATTCCCATGGACAGATGGCGCATGGCATCCACAGCCATCCCGGCATTCACAATTTTTTCACGGATCTGTGCGAGATATCGAAAATAGGGCCGGGCTTCTTCAGGATCTTCAAAATACGGGGGCATGCACATCAATCCCTGCAATTCCAGATTCTTAAATTTCATGACCGTCTGTGCCAGTTCCAGGACTTCATGGGCACCGGCACCGGATTTGGTTTCTTCATGTGCGATATTTACCTGAAGCAGGATTTTCTGGCGTTTGTTAATTTTTCCGGCCTGTTTGTCGATCTCTTTGGCCAGTTTGATCTTGTCCACCGTATGGATCAGATCAAAATACTGCACCGCAAACCGGGCCTTGTTAGACTGGAGATGGCCGATAAAATGCCAGCATGCGGCGGTTCTGCCGATGGCATCGATTTTGTCCACCGCTTCCTGAATATAATTTTCTCCCAAATCAGTCAGCCCGGCATTGATGGCCTGTCGGAGTTTTTCCACCGGTTTTTTTTGCTTACCCCCACCAGGACAATGCCAGCCGGATCTCTGCCGCAGGAAGCGGCAGCTGTTTGAATTTTGTTCCGGATCACTGTCAGGTTGTCTTGAATGGCTGTCATGGGACTTGTCCTTGAGTTTGAAATTGTATCGCCTTTAGAGATACCAGGGTCTGGATCACCTCGCACACCGGCAGGCCCACCACATTGGCCCAGGAACCCCGGATTTCTTTGACCATGAATGCCCCCAGACCCTGCACCGCGTATCCACCGGCTTTGTCATATGGTTCGCGGGTATCAGTGTACCAGAGAATTTCAGGTTTTGTCAAAACCTTGAACGTCACCTGGGTCTCAATGGCCCGGACCGCCATGTCCCCGCTTGTGAGACGGCCCACTGCATATCCGGTGAACACCGAATGACTGGCACCGCTGAGCTGTTCGAGCATGGATACGGCCTGGGATTTGTTTTCGGGTTTGCCTAATATGGTGGCATCCCGGACAACGATGGTGTCTGCCCCGAGCACCCATGCCTGGGGGCGCTGCTGCATCACAGCCCTGGCTTTTTTTTCAGCAAGAACGGTCACACAGGCAGCTGGAGACAGGCCCGGATCCAGGGTTTCGTCCACATCTGCCGGCAGTATTTCCAGTTTCAGTCCCATCTGCGCCAGCAGGTCTCTGCGACGGGGCGACCGGGATGCCAGCACCAGCCTTTCTGAATCGATCCATTTCATGGTGGCCAGATTTATCAGAAAAATGGGGGTTTGACAATGCCAATGCACCGCAGGCGCCATTTTGGAGTTGCCATTCCCGGAAAGCGTGTTACACTGGCCCGGTCAACCCACAAAATGAGGATTGAAATGAATTCATCTTTATCCGGTGTACTGTTCGGCCTGGCCGCATTTGCCTCCTGGGGGTTTCTGCCGGTCTACTGGAAACAGATGCAGGCAGCCCAGCCCTTCGAAATTCTGTGTCACCGCATTGTCTGGTCCTGTATTTTTGTTTTTGTGATCCTGTGCGTGCAGAAAAGAGGAAAAGAGGTGGTCCAGGTTTCAGGTCTCCTTCCCAGTGGAAAGGGCTGACCATCAGCAGTCTGTTGATCGCCGGGAACTGGTTTGTCTATATTTGGGCGGTCAATTCCGGACGGGTCCTAGAAACCAGTCTGGGATACTATATTAACCCCATGATTAACGTACTTCTTGGATTTGTGCTGCTCCAAGAGACTTTCACCCGGCTGCAATGCATCTCCCTGGGGTTCGCCTTGACCGGGGTGGTCTATTCCCTTGCCGCCTATGGCAAACCGCCCCTGTTTGCTCTGACCCTGGCAATGTCCTTTGCCTTTTACGGATACTGCCGAAAACGAATCCCTGTGGGGCCACTGCCGGGATTGTTCGTGGAAACCCTGATCCTGATGATACCAGCCCTGGTCTATATCCTGTTTTTGATTGGGACAGGAAAATCCTTGTTTTTAAAAGATGCCGGCCTGACCCTTTGGATGATCGGAGCCGGGGTGGTAACATCGTTACCGCTGCTGTGGTTTGCCGCTGCTGCCAAACGGCTCAAATTGTCCACCATCGGCATTATCCAGTATCTGGCCCCGTCCATCGCATTTTTGCTGGGTGTTTTTGTGTACCGGGAACCGTTCTCCATTCACAGCCTGATCACCTTCGGGTTCATCTGGGCCGGGGTGGGTTTGTATTCCCTGGAATTCATGAAAGACCACCACCCTCGGGGCTGAAAAATGAGGCAGGGTGGAACCGGGCAAAGGGCCGGGCTAAGTGTGGTGCTATCCGCCGAACGGGCGACCAAAAATATTCTGCGGATGGGGATACCGAAGTTTAATCAAGGTTACATCCTTGATGCGGGATGATCTGAGAGGCATGCCAAAACAGATTTTTGCCTTGAAAAAGATGGAAAAATGCGGTAGAAACCTGACAATTATGCCTGGGTGGCGGAACTGGTAGACGCAAGGGACTTAAAATCCCTCGGTGCTCAGCACTGTACGAGTTCAATTCTCGTCCCAGGTACCAAATAAAAAAAAGGGGTTACGGCAAAATCGATAGCCCCTTTTTTAGTGGCAAAAACATTTGGTTCATCAGAGAGTAGGCCACAAAAAAACACCCCCCCGGCCGTCTCCTCCCATTTTTGTAATCAGCGCTCATGAAAAGACAGCTCCGTTTTTACCGAGGCCTTCCGACTCGGACCTGAATCTGTTCGGAATTACCAACGGATTTATTTAGTATTTCTGTAAAAAACAGCCGCGATGACGTTTTTTAGATCTCAACAAGGGACAAGGGCAGCCTACTTTTAATGGATTATTGCATTAGATCCACAATTTCATCTGATGTACAAACTTGCCCGAGATTGGGTAAAATATTGGTTATGCTGAACTCGTGTAGTTCCTGATTCATGCTTGAACAGCAATCTTCGACTGTGATTACTTTATAACCATCATCTGAAGCATGTCTGGCCGTCGCCTCAACTACATAGTTTGTTGCAACACCTGTCATTATAAGTGTGTCAATTCCAGCATCATCCAATATTTTTTTAAGATTGGTGTTGTGAAAGGAGTTGACCCGATTTTTTCTATTATTTCTTCACCTTTCACTGGGGTAAAGGCTTCATGTATTTCACCGCCCCATTCATTAAGATTACAGGCTTTCAGTTCTTTTACGGCACTCAGAATCGGGGTATTGTTTTTAGCGGTTTCTGCCTTAAAATCTCGCATCCCGAATTTAACATGAATTACCTTTATACCTTTATTCCTGGCCGTTGTAAGGACTTTTTTGATACTACCAAAAATATCTCTTTCTTTAGCATGGGCTGGGCAACCAAAATCTTTATATTTTCCTTCCATGTGAACAATGTCATTTTGCACATCCATTACCAATAAAGCGGTTTTGCTTTTTCGACAGACAACATGTTTTCTCCCTTTTTATTATTTGAAATATAGACGGCTTGAAATTTTTATGACAAAATTTTTTTTGCAAAATCCGTACCATGTTTTTTGGCATGAACAGATATGGGAAAATAGAGCCTTGGCAAGAAAATTCCTTTTCGACTTTAATTCTTACATCGCAGACTTGCAAACGAAGTAACAAAAAATAGTCGCGATTTTGCTGTCTATTAACGTGTTTTAAAAGAAAGTGGACAAAATTTATCTTCCGTGTATGAATCTGTGTGTGAAAAACGTTCCAATATAATCCAGGATATGCTAAAAGGGGGCAGGTATTAACCAAAACTAAGAAAGCGAAAACCCATTGCTGTGGGGGATATCCGTGTTCTTATGAAGAGATGAGGAAACTTGGAGGCGGTGACTTAAAATCCTCAGTGCTAAGCACTGTACGAGTCCAATTCTCGTCCCGGGTACCACAAAATTTCAAGGGGGGAGGGTTGCGGCCCCCCTCTTTCAATTATTTATCTCAATATACCGGTATAACAACCCAGTCGGAAAACACGTATTAAAATCCATCTGGCAACACGGACAATCTGAAAAGAGACATCATATATGGATAAAATAGAAATCAACGGCGGACGGCGGCTTGAGGGTGAAGTAAGGGTTTCCGGTGCCAAAAATGCGGCCCTGCCGCTTATCGCTTCCGCCATTCTGGTGGACGGCATGTGTGAATTTGACAATGTACCTCATCTGATGGATATCAAAAGCATCAAGCTCCTTCTGGAGGATCTGGGGGCAGCGTGTTCACTTGAGAATCATGTCATGACCGTAAACGGGTCCGGAATCCGAAAGATAGAAGCGGAATACGATTTGGTGCGAAAGATGCGGGCCTCCATTCTGGTACTCGGGCCCCTGCTAGCCCGATTCGGCCATGCCAAGGTGTCTATGCCGGGCGGGTGCGCCATCGGTGCCCGGCCCGTGAACATGCACCTGACCGGCCTGGAAGCACTTGGGGCGAAAATCTCCATTGACCATGGATATATCGAAGCCAGAGCGGATCGGTTAACCGGCGGGGAGATCTATTTTGACACCCCGACTGTTACCGGCACGGAAAACCTGATGATGGCGGCGACCCTGGCCAAAGGTCGGACCATTCTTCGAAATGCGGCCAGGGAGCCAGAAATCGTGAATTTGGCTGAGGCTCTCAACGAGATGGGGGGGCACATTGCCGGGGCCGGGTCTCCCATCATCACAATTGATGGGGTGGAGCGGCTCAGGCCGGCCAGGATCACGGTAATTCCTGACCGGATTGAAACCGGCACCTTTATGGTGGCAGCGGCCGCCACTAGAGGAGATGTGCGGCTCACCCGGTGCAATCCGAATCATATCGGCGGGGTGATCAGCAAACTCAAATCCACGGGCGCGCAGATCGAAATTCAGCCTGAACAGATCCGGGTCCGGGGAGGGGATGCCGTCAAAAGCGTAGACATTCAGACCCTGCCGTATCCCGGGTTTCCAACGGACATGCAGGCCCAGTTCATGGCGTTGATGTGCCTGGGGCAGGGCACCAGCATGATCCATGAATCCATTTTCGAAAACCGATTTATCCATGCCAATGAGCTGATGCGTATGGGGGCAAATATCACGCTTTCCAAAGGAAATCTCGCCATGGTCAGGGGAGTGCCGGCCCTCCAGGGGGCTCAGGTGATGGCGTCGGACCTGCGGGCCAGTGCGTCGCTCGTGATCGCCGGACTCATGGCAAACGGCACCACCGTGATCTCCCGGGTGTATCATATGGACCGGGGATACGAAGCCATGGAGGAGAAGTTTTCCGCTTTGGGAGCGGATATCAAACGAATCAGATAACGACATCAAACAATCGTCAGGAAGCAAACGCATGTGAAATTACTGTCACAGCCGATGATCCCGCCGCTGATTCCTGTCTGTCTAACCATGATGACCGGAATCCTGGCAGGCAGCATGTCCAGTCTGTCCCATCCGGTCTGGATGGTTCTGATTCCTGCGGTGTCCGTGTCCTTGTGTTTTTTCGGAATGGCAGGCAGAAGAAAAACGATTATCTGTATATGCCTTGTGCTCGGCATCTGGTCGGGATTTCACAGTTTTCTGATCCATTCTCCGGAGATACCGGCCGGTCGTATCTCCAATTTCTACAACCAGCAAGGAATCGCTCTGACCGGGCGGGTGACTTCATTTGCCCGGCAGTATCCCCATAAATCCGGATTACAGTAAACTGCCGGACAATCCGACTGCCGCAAAATCATACCCATTCCGAACCTCTGGCCATATCCGGTCGTATCCACTTGAATCTGTACGGCAAATCGGAAAATACCTTCCGGTTCAATGATCATATCCGATTTTCTGGCCCCATCCGGCCTGTCCGGAATTTCGGCAATCCCGGCGGATTTGACTATCAAATCTTTCTGAAACGACAGGGCATTTTAGGGTCGGTTCATACCCGTGCGGATAAAGTGCAAAAAATCACAGATCCATTCCTGCCCGTCTGGATCCGGGTCATTCAGGTACTGGAAGACACCCGGAACCGGTTTTATGAATTTGTCATGACCCGCCTGGAACACCGGGATGGGGCTTATGTGATGGCTGCAATCATTACAGGCATCAAACACGGAATGCCGACGGAGTTGAGAGATCGGTTCGCCAGAGCCGGAACCTCTCATTTACTGGCTATTTCCGGATTGCATATGGGGATCCTTTGCCTGATCTTTTTCTTTGTGTTTTATCGGGTCCTGTGGCTGTTTCCCAAATGGATGGTTTATGCCAAAGCCCGGAAAATCGCCGGACTGCTGACTCTGGTTCCCCTTGGAGTGTATCTTGTGTTCTCCGGATTTTCCCCTTCCACCCAGCGGGCGTTCCTTATGATCACCCTGTTCATGGTTTCTTTTGTCATTGAAAAGCAGAGTCATCCTTTCAACACCCTGGCCGGGGCCGGCATCATCATCCTTTTGATCGATCCGGCCGCGCTGTTTTCCATCTCTTTTCAGTTGTCGTTTACCGCCGTGTTGTTCATTATCGCCGGCATAAAAGTGATGGAGAAATACCCGAAACTGAATCTCCACGGCATCTCCCGGTTTGCAGCAGGTATCAGCGGAGTGACCCTGCTGGCCGGTCTGGGCACGTTTCCCCTGATTGCCGGATATTTCAACCTGGTTTCCCTGGTTCAGATCCCGGCCAATCTGATCTTGGTGCCGGTCATTGGTTTCGTGTGCCTGCCGGCCGGTCTGGTGAGCCTGGCAGTGTGGCCCCTGTTCCCTGACCCGGCAGCCCGGATTCTGGCCGATGCGGCCCAGCTGATAGAATGGTGTTCCCTGTATGCAGACCGGCTGACGGAACTCCCGTATGCCTGGTCATATATACCAGCCTGGTCCACGTTCGATATCGCCTTGGCTTATGGGTTTCTGGGTACTGTTTTCTGTCTGCTGTGTTTTCGAAATTCCACCCCGGTCATGGCCGCGGTCCTGGGTGCCATGCTGATAATCTGCGTAATCCGTATCATGACCCGGCCCGGCCCACCAGACCATCTGACCATCACAGTAATGGATGTGGGGCAGGGCAATGCCGCATTGATTCAAACCATTGAAAACAAAACTATTCTAGTGGACGGCGGCGGATTTTCCAGCAACGCCCGGTTTGATGTAGGTCGGTATGTGGTGGCTCCGTTTCTTTGGTATCAGGGAATCACAGCTTTGGATGCGGTAATTCTGACTCATCCGGATGCGGACCATATGAATGGGCTGGTGTTTATCCTGGAAAATTTTGGGATCGGAATCCTGGTAAAAAACGAGGATACCAGCCTGATGAATCGTTTGAACGGATCATGGCGGCCTGCAGAGATAAAAACATCCCGGTGTTCATTCCCGGGTGCCAAACAAACCAGATGGGCTGGGAAAACACTTTCCTGACTTTTTTTCAATGTGATGCTGTGAATCCTGATTGGGAAGGCAATGACCGTTCTCTGGTATTCAAACTGACATGGAAAGAATTTACCATGTTATTTCCAGGCGATATTCAGGCTGTCCGGGAGCACTTGCTGGCCGAAAACAGGTCCCATCATCTGTCATCGAAAATCCTGCTGGCCCCGCATCACGGCAGCAATTCATCGTCCACCCGTTTTTTTCTGGACCGGGTGGATCCGGAAATTGTCGTGATTTCCAGTGGATTCAACAATCCATACCGGTTTCCCGACCCTGATGTGATTCGCCGGTATGCGCAGAAACACATCCAGGTCTTCCGGACCGATAAACATGGCGCCGTTACCATCACCTCCAGGGGCAACGATTTTCAGGTGATCCCGTTTTATTCAGATTTTTGAGTTCAATGACCGCTGACGGAGGCAATGCCGTTTTCAGCCTGTTTCAAGGAATGGCCTTTCGGAAGCCATTCACAGATTTTTGCGCTTGTAATATTTGATAAACGGGACAATCACCTTGTTTTTGTTTCCTCCGGAAACATCATAGGTGATACTGACGATGGGGACGCCGGTGGTGGCTTCCAGCCGGGACGACATGGCTTCGGTAATCAGGCCGGGACAGCAGAAGGCCGGGGTGGTCTGTACCAGAAGCGCCAGATCCGGATGTTCCTGAAGGAGATGATGAATTTTCAGGATGTTGTCCATGGATTCACCGGTGTGCTCCGGCTGAATCCCATAGCGGATCAGAACATCTTCACATGCTGCGGGGGAGTGAAATCCAGTTCATGCAGAACGGGTTCAAAGTAGGGATAATATCTTTTTCCATGGTATTCATAGCTGTCAGAAGGGCTTTGTTGGAGATCAGACTGAGATATTTACCCTCTTTGAACCATTTTCTGAAATAGGACCCGGCGATGATTTTCACATATTTATAATAAGGCGTGGTGATCACTTCACCGCCATGGGCTTCGATAAAATGGATCAGGTCCTGATTCATGACATCATTGTCCCGAACATACAGGTCTCCGAAAATCGCCACTTTGGGCCGTGTGCCTGGATCACGGGTCTTGATCCGTTCAAACAGCGGAATGGCACGGGCCAGTGCCTGTTCCTTGGACCCGCCATTAGCAAATGCCTGATTGATGATGGTAAGCGCTTTTCCCATCACCTGGTCGGTCTCGCCCGGATTTACCTCATAGGGCCTGATTTTGCAGCCAATACTTCGAAGAAGCCCGCCAAACATATAGGCGAAATAAGCATTAGTGGACGCTTTAAAGGAAATGTCGAACAAAGACAGCTCCCCCAGATAGATCCCGGAATTTTCAAACCCTTTTCCCTCCTGCTTGAGAATCTGCTGGATATGATACGGGTACAGCCGGATGTTGCATGCGATATCCGACCGGTTGAGCCATAACACGGTATCGGCCGGATTCAGGTGATGTTTTCTGACCGTGTGAATGAATCCGGCCGCCAGTGCGTTGAGAGGGATACACTGACCGGTGTTGGTGAGCAGACATTTTTTCAGGGTTTCCGAGGTTTCCTCCATCAGCAGGGCCGGGTACCCTTCGCTCTGAAAGGTGGAAACGATCAATTGGCCGGTGAAGGTATCCCAGTTGGGGAAAACAATGGTCTTGTCATCGGGCCGGTCAAAAAACAGCGGCGAGAAGTCCATGGGAACAGCCTTTGAACGAGAACTAGACTGGAAATGGTTGGTAAATGACCGAACCGCCGCTTCGATCCGGGTCTCATATCCCACACTGGAGTCGTGCTCATCCAGTTCCAGTACCAGATAAGGCTTGTGGCACCGTTCCATGATCTGTTTAAAGTAATCCACCCCGAACGCATCCGGGGAACACCGAAAAGAGGTAATGTATACCGGATACAACCCGTCTGTCAAGGCGGCAGCATAGGCGGATTCCAGAATTCGGGCCGCATATTTCCAGTGGATTTCCTCCAGCAGGGGGCGGATGGGAGACAGGTCCAGATCTAACGTGTTCACCATATCCTGGAAAAACGTCTGAACCCCCATTTTTTCAAACATCTGGGGAATATGGTGATTCATGGTGTCTGACAGTACGGTATAGGGCCGTCCCAGCAGCAGCACTTTCACGCCGAACACATCCTGGGTCTTTGTCTGAAATACGGCTGCCAGACGCGCCTGTTCGGTTTTCCGGAATTCCATGGCCTTGTCCCAGGCGGCATGGATATCGAAAAATGAGAGCGGTCGATGGGGTATCACCGGTTTCAAGGCCCGGTACAGAGCCATTTTGGTATGCAGGCTCGAATACAGGTACTTGATGGTGGGCATAATCAGCCGGTCTTTTTCGCCGCTGTCCAGGCAGGCCAGCACCGAAGGAGTAAACTGAGTGTAATAGCAATGTTGCCGGCGGACACCTTTTTGATTTGTTTTTTCTTCAAAATAAAACGGTAGAAACACGTACGGAGTTTTTTTCAGCAGGTGGACCACATGGCCGTGCAAGGCCATAACCGGCGCACAAAATTCCGCTTTGGCCAGTGTTTTGCCAAGCGCCACCGGCTGTTTCAAATTTCGGCTGACAACGGTCCGAATGCCCAGAATGGAAAAAAACATCTCCCAGAACGCCAGATCTTCAAACAGATGCAGGGCCGCCGGAATACCGATGGACGGGGCATCCTGATCCAGTGGGTCATTTGCAAGAGGGCGGGGGAAGGCTTTCTCAATTTTTTCAGGCTGTACCGGGTATCCCTGTCCACCCGTTTTTGAGTGTCATAGTCTCTGCCGCACAGAAATCCATATGCCTGGGGCTGTCCGTCGACATCGGCAATAGTGATTTTACAGTAATTGCTGCACAACTGACACACTTCCTGACGGACTGGAATATTTTTTTCCCACAGATCAAATCCCCGGAACCCGGAATGGTCTATCCCTTGTTCAGCAGCCAGCAGAGCAACGCCCAACGCTCCGGTCAGATGGCAGAACTGGGACACATGGATCGGTTTTTGAAGTTTCTGTTCAAACGCCGCCACCAGTGCCCGGTTCCGTGCCGTGGCCCCCTGGAACAGGATGCAGTTACCAATGTTGCCCACAGTCGCCACCTTGGTCAGGTAATTGTCCCTGACCGAATGGAGCACAGATGCCAGTATTTCCTTTTGTTCAAACCCTTCAGCAAAAAAGTAATTGATGTCCCGCTCCATGAACACTGTGCACCGGTCACTGGACACCGGAGCCGGAATCCCCTCGGCCCTGTCTGAATATTGGGGCAGGGGGCATGACAGTTTCTGTGCCTGTTCTTCGATGAAACTGCCGGTGCCGGCCGCACACACGGTGTTCATTACCGAAGCGGTCACCCGGCCGTCCTTGAGCAGGGTGAATTTGGCATCCTGGCCCCCTATCTCGATGATGGTATCCACATCCGGGTTCAGGTTCACGGCGGCTGTGGCATGGGCTGTGATCTCATCAGGTTCGAGATCCGCACCGATCACCCGGGCGCTGATACGGCGGCCGGACCCTGTGGTGCCGCAGCCGGCGATGGTCACTTCCAGCCGGTTTCGTGAAATCCAGTTGTCCATGACCTTGAAAATCGCCTGTACCGCCTGCACTGGCCGGGAAGCGGTTTTAGTATAACACCCGATCACCGGCAAAAGGCTTCTGGTAATCAGAAAACTCTTGGTGCTTGTGGATCCCACATCCAGTCCCAGAAACGCTCCAGACAGGTCTGCCTGCACAGGGTCTGTATACACTTCCACTTCAACCCCGTCCGCCATATATACGTCAAAACAGGCAAAATCTGGATAATCGGACAGTGTCAGAGACAGCGGGGGATACCGGTATTTGTCGTTTTTGACCGTGTCTGTAAAAAAAGCCCGGGGTGAATCAAAACCCGGGGTGCCGGGTTTCGGTCCTGTATCTCATCCGCCAGGGACAGGGCCGCTCCCATAGCTCCATAAACCTGGGCACAGTCATCAATGGCAAGTGTCACGCCCAACAAAGATTCCAGATACTTTGTCACAGAACGGTTCTGTGACACGCCACCGCAAAAAATGATTTTCCCGGAAAAGGTGCTTCCCTTGAACAGGGTATTGGCAATGTTTTTGGCCAGCCCATGGCAGAGGCCGTCACAGATCTGTTCTATGTTGTATCCTTCCTGCTGGGCATGAATCAAGTCGGTTTTGGCAAACACCGCGCACCGGGTGGCAATGTCGGGCCGGGCATGCTGATTTTTCAAGGCATGTTCACTGATTTCATGAGACCCATGCAGGTTCAGGCGCCGGGCCTGCTGGTCCAGAAACTGCCGGTACCGGCGGCACAGGAGGTGTTATAACGGGCCCCGGTATAATTTCCGCTTTGATCAAACAGGCTTAAGGAGAACTTCTCACCCCCCACATGAAGCAGGGCATCAAAGGACTGATCGTATAAAAATTTGGCGGCTCGGATCAATGCCACCTGGTCATCAACCCGCTCATGGCAGAAAACGAACCCCGGTGTCGAACCCGTCACCGAAACATGGGTCACGCAAGTCATTGCTTCATGGGACAGTAATTCAGTCAGACATTTTTTGACATCCCCATGATGAAAAACACTGGCTTTGTGAACCAGATGGGTATGGCTGTCAATCAACGCGATACTGACAGTAACAGATCCGACATCGATTCCCGCAATCATATCATTCATTGCATTTTTTTCTAGTTGTAAAGAATTAATCCGGCTTTGCATGCGACAATTCGATTATACGTATTGTTTTTCACTTTTGTGTCAATCCAATAATCTGCTTTTTCTATTTCTTGTCTTTTCAAGTTGATTCAGGTATAAGTCTAAAATTATGAACAATCGATGGATAGAAGCCATTGGAAATCCATTTTCCAGATATATTGAATCAGTGGGCCGGCTGACCCGGTTCTTCTTTGCCGGTATCCGACAGATACCGGTCTTTCCGTTTCAGTTTGGAAAGACCATGGACCAGGTCTGGTTCATTGGCGCCAAATCCCTGTTTGTCATTCTTTTGACCGGCCTGTTTACCGGGATGGTGCTGGGTCTCCAGGGATATTACACGCTGGTCAGCTTTGGATCGGAAGCGGCTTTAGGCGGGGCCGTGGCTTTGAGTCTGATTCGAGAACTGGGGCCGGTTCTGACGGCTATTATGATTACTGCAAGGGCCGGATCTGCCATGGCAGCCGAAATCGGTGTCATGCGCATGTCTGAACAGATCGATGCGTTGATCACCATGCAGATCGATCCGATCAGGTTTCTGTTTACACCGAGAATTCTGGCTGCTCTGGTCAGTTTTCCATTGCTGACTTCTTTTTTTGATGTGGTGGGCATTTTTGGTGGATTTCTGTCCGGTTCCCTGTTAATGGGGATCAATGAAGCCGTTTACATGGACAAGGTGATCCAGAGCGTCAATTTCATGGATATCTGGGGGGGACTTATCAAGTCTGTTGTGTTTTCTCTGGTTGTGACCGCTATCTGTTGCTACCGGGGATTTTTCGCCCATATGAACCATCAGGGACAATCCGGGGCAAAAGGGGTATCTCAGGCCACAACCAGTGCTGTTGTTCAGTCGTGCATCAGTATTCTGATCTGTGATTATGTGATCACCTCTTTTCTGGTATGACGATGACACAGCCATTTATTGAATTCAAAAATGTGTGGAAACGATTCGGCAGCCTGGAGGTGCTTAAAGGAATCAATCTGACCATTGACAAAGGCACCGTCACCGTGGTGATCGGTAAGAGCGGTTCCGGCAAATCCGTGCTGCTCAAGCATATCGTGGGCCTGATCCAGGAAGATGAGGGAGACGTACTGATCCAGGGCAGGTCCCTGAACCGACTTTCCGAAAAACAGGCCATGCAGTTCAAAAAAAACATGAGTTATATGTTTCAGGACAATGCCTTGTTCGATTTTCTGACGGCATATGAAAACATTGCACTGCCGTTAACGGAAACCACCCGGATGACAGAGTCCCAGATCCGGGAAAAGGTCCATGACCGTATGGCCCGGCTGAGCATTGAGGGTGTTGACCGCAAATATCCGTCCGAGCTGTCCGGCGGCATGCGAAAACGGGTGGCCCTGGCCCGGGCCCTGGTGACGAATCCGGAATTGATCCTGTTCGATGAACCCACCACGGTCTGGACCCGATACGAAAAAATGATGTGCATCACATGATCCGGGAATTTCAGAAACAATTCGGGTTTACCGCCGTAATCGTCAGCCATGATATTCCGGATATTTTTGATCTGGCTCAACAGATTGCACTGCTGGATGAAGGGAAGATTATTTTCAAGGGGACCAGGCAGGAAATCATGGCATGTGACCATGACACAGCGTGTGCTTTTATCAGAGGAAGGGAAGAGTTGTATGACTGATCGGAAGCGGGATTTTTATGTAGGAATTTTTGTCATTGTCACCCTGATCTGCACCGGATATCTGTTTCTGGTGGTGGGGGAGTTTTCCCGGTTCTTCAAAGACCGGTATGCCGTCCATGGTTATTTTTCTTCGGTATCCGGATTGAAAAATGGAGCATCCGTCAATCTGGCAGGGGTTAGGATCGGTCATGTGTCGGAGATCAGTATTGACAAAAAACTTCTGGTGGCAAAAGTGACAATGGAGATCGACAGCCATATTGGAATTTCCGAAGACAGCATCGCTTCCATCCGGACCGAGGGAATCATCGGAGAGAAATATATTGAAATTTTACCGGGAGGATCTGATCTGATGCTGTCACAAGGGGATGAGATCGAAAATACGGAATCTGCGCTGGACATTGAATCATTGATTAAAAAATTTATTTTCAGTAACGATGCTTCTGAAAGGAAAACAGATAAATGAAAAAGCGATGTCACTGGCTTTGGATTGTTGCAGGGATCTGTTTGTTCACCACCATGTGGTCGCCGGCATGGTCGGATGTGCCATCCACCGGCAGTCAAAACCCGGCCGAAAACACTGTAAAAGAAACCGATCCTTTTGAGGAGGAAGATTTTTTTGAAAATGACCCGGTAGCCACTTTGGAAGATCCGGTTCCAGACCCCCTTTTCCATTTCAATTATGCCATGTATGTGGTCAATGACCGCCTGTATTATTATTTCCTTAAACCAGTGGCCAAAGGTTACAAGGCTGTGATGCCATTACCGGCCCGAAAAGGTATCCGCAATTTTTTCCACAACCTGAAGTTTCCGATCCGGTTTGTCAACAACCTGCTCCAATGGAAACTGGAACAGGCTTCGGATGAATTCGGGATTTTTCTTGTAAACTCCACAGCCGGGATTCTGGGTTTCAACCAGGTGGCCCAGAAACATCTGGGCATGCATACGCAGAAAGAAGATCTGGGACAGACTCTGGGAACATACGGCATCAAGGAGGGATTTTATCTGGTACTGCCGGTACTGGGACCGTCCACGCTCCGGGATGTTGCGGGCATGGCTGGGGATTATTTTGTGCTGGATCCCATCGACTATGTGTCCCCCTGGGAACTGCAGATGGGAATCGAGATGTTAGATATCGTCAACCGGACATCTTTTCACCTCGGCGATTATGAAAGCTTAAAAGATGCGGCACTGGATCCGTATACTGCATTCCGGGATGCCTATATCCAGAACCGGCGAATGCTGGTCAGCCAGTGAAGGGAAACAGATCCTTTCTACGATAGGGCAGAAAATACCGCATCCGGTGAGACCGGACATGGTCCAGCAGTTTTGAATCCAGTGACACAAAGTGCAGGTGGTTCTCACCCGAAAAGGACCGGGAGACCAGGTTGCCGTCCGGACCGAGCACCAGTGACAGTCCGGGAAATTTCAAACCTGCTCCATTGTCCCCAGTCTGGTTCACTGCTGCCACAAACACCCCGTTATCGAATGCCCGGGCCGGGAGATGCCGCATCCAGGAAGTGAATTTGTCAGTCTCTGTCCCCCGGGGTGAGGCGTGGGGAAAAACAATGAGGTCCGCCCCGTCCAGTGCCATGGCTGTGGAAAGCTCCGGGAAGTGGACGTCATAACACAGCTGAATACCGAATCGGACCCCGGAATGTTCAAACAGCGGAATCTCATTCCCCGGAGTGAATAAATCCTGCTCATTGGGTGCAATGTGAAGTTTCTGGTATCTGCCGTAAGCGGTATGGGGAATGAACACCAGATGAGATCCATAGATCCGCCCCTCAGCCTTTTCAGCCAGTCCCGCCAGAATCGCCAGATCCAGCTGATCAGACAACCGGGACAATGTGAATGCCAGACGGGAATCCACCGGCCGGGCAAAAGAGGACAACCGCTGATCCGTCCCATACCCGGTGAGATTCATTTCCGGAAAGACCACCATGTCAGCTCCGTTCCGGGCCGCAGTTTGAATCATATTGATGCAGGTGTTCAGGTTGTTTTCATATCGATTGTACCGGCACTTGACAATGGCCAGACACAGGGTCACCGTTTTCATAGTTTGAAATTGGCGGAAATTTTGAACACCCGGGTGGCCGGCAAATTCAAGATGGGGGATACCCCGGTCTGCCGGGATATTTCTTCCAGGCAATCGGCAATCTGCTGCCGGGAAGGAGCGATAAAAGTAAACCAGATATTGAAGTCATGGTCCCGCATGTAATTGTGGGTAACCCCTGGGTAGGCATTGACCGTACGGGTGAATTCTTCGATTTTGTTTTCCGGCACCTGTGCCGTACAAAGGGTGGAATAATATCCCAGGCGGTCCGGGCTGAAATTCCCGCCGATACGTCGAATGATCATCAAATCCTTCATAGCCTGAACACGCGCGATGAGGTCTTCTTCGGAAAGTCCCAGTCTTTTTGCCAGCACTTGAAAAGGGCGGGCATCAATGGGAAAATCCAGCTGGATCATATTGAGGATCTCTTTGTCCGTCTCACTGAGGGCAACCATATATCAATCCTGTATCAGGGGATTTCGGGGTCAGGCCTGCGTTATTGTAGTTATTCTCTTCAATAAATTACAATAACGCAGGCCTGACCCCGAAAACACAAAGGCCCTGTTTGAGGAGTAAACAGGGCCTTTAATTTAGTTCAAATCAAACTGAATTTGTGGTTTACACACATCCAGTAGGCTTGGGAAGACCGGCCATTTTACAGGCACCTTTTCCGGGGCCGGAAGGAAACAGCTCGTAAATGTGTTTGAGCTTGAATTTGGTGAGTTTGGAAAGAACCCGAACCATAGGAGCAATACCGTTTTTCTCATAATAGTCCTGAAGCACTTTGACCAGCTTCCAGTGCTCTTCGGTCATTTCCTCAATTCCTTCCTGGGATTTTACATAATCGACCCATTCGTCTGAATAGGAATTGTAGTCAAGAAGGAATCCATCCTCATCTACTTCAAATGTTTTCCCGTTAAATTCAACTGTTGCCATGTAAACTTTCCTCCTGTAAATTGTTTTTTTCTATCACGTTAAGACATGTCCTGTCTTGGCTTCAAAGGTCAGCCTCAATAATTGAAATCTAAACATATCTCAGCGGCCTGTGCTTGTCAACAAAGAATCATGACTGAAACATAAAAAAATAATCCGCCAAACCCTTTGATTTTTCAATATTCTTTCGGGTCTGGTTGATTTCTTCCAGTGTGAATACCGGGCCGTCTTTACACACCAGTTCCTTGCCGATATTGCATCGGCCGCACATACCAATACCACACTTCATCCGGTTTTCCAGAGACATGATAATCTGGTGCGGCTGATATCCGAGTTTGGTCAATGCCGGCTGGGTGAATTTGATCATGATGGGGGGCCACACACAATCGCATAGGTGTCTTCATCCGCAACCGGCGCGTTCTGATCAACCACCTGGGGAACAAACCCGATATGGTATTTCCAGTCGGGATCATCGGTTCCATCCACGGTGATATGCATATTGATGTCATCCCGTTTTTCCCATTCAAACAACTCGTTTCGGTACAGCAGCATGCCCGGAGACCTTGCCCCGTAAACCACGTCAATATTTTTGAATTTTTCCGGTTGGCCGAATCCAGCATATAGACAATAGAGGACCGCAACGTCGTAAATGCGAATCCACCGCCGATGATGACCACATTCTTGTTCTCCAGCTTGTCCCAGGGATACCAGTTGCCCAAAGGCCCTCTGATGCCCATGATATCCCCTTTCTTCATGCTGTGAAGATGGGAGGTCACCACACCGGTCCGGAACACCGTGAACTTGACAAATCCTTTTTCCACCGGAGATGAGGCGATGCCGATGGGGATCTCGCCCACACCGGGAATGGACAGTTCGGCAAACTGACCGGCTTGGTAGGCAAACTTTTCTTCATCTTCAGGGTTAACAAAGACAAAGGTAAAGGTTTTCAAAGATTTGTCTTCCGTTGCCACTTCTATGTTGTCTATGCGAACCGGATACGGCAGATAGGGGTTTTCCATGTGAATTCTCCTTAGTGTCCGCTATTTGGTTGTTTCATAATCGTTCATCCGGCTGCACACCTCCCGGATATCGATGTTCACCGGGCAGGAAGCTACACACCGTCCGCATCCCACACACATGACTCCCTGATCGTACTTGTCCAAAAAATACTTGAGTTTGTGCATGAACCGCTGTCTGACCCTTTGTACTTTGGCGCCTCTGGGATTGTGGCCGGAGGCGTGATGTGTGAACAGCGGGGACATGCAGGTGTCCCAGTTGCGGAACCGCACGGCCGTGTTGTGCCGGGTTTCATCCTGAATGTCGAAGCACCAACAGGTGGGGCAGACAAACGTGCAGGTCCCGCAGTTGATGCAGGAAAACGCAACTTCATCCCAGAAAGGGGCTTCATACAGATCCAGAATGCTTTTCCCGGCCAGCTTGTCCATGGCCACATCCACGTGGATCTGTTTCTCCGCTTCTTTCCGCAGAATATCAAACAGAGCCTGGCTTTCCTTTTCATCCGCCGGGGTATCGAATCCACAAGCAGCCGCCCATTTTTCACCCTTTTCCGTCAGCACCTTTGCTACGTATTTGTCATCCAGATCCGCCATGAGCACATCCAGGCCGTCTTCACTAAATGGTCCGCATCCGGCAGCCGTTGAAAAATCACACGGCCCGGGACGGGTCACGCCCAGCCCCACAAAAGTGGTGGCATCATAGGCTGAACACCAGTAAGGATCCTGATAATCAGGATTGTCAAAGTTGAGTTTTACCAGCTGAACCGCTTTGGCATCATAGGGGCGGATGCCCAGGACCACCCGGGGCATGTCATCGGTTTTCACCGGTTTCATGATATGATGGTCATGCTTTGATGCATCCAGGGTGGCGGTCAATATTTTTTCCGTCTGCGGAAACAGCACGGATTTGGCAGACATGACCGTGACAGGGGCATCCATTTTCGGTGGCATATCAGGTGCCAGAGGCTTGATCTGGCAGCCGTTCTCATCCTGAACCGGACCATAGACCCGATAGGTTTTCCTGGATTGATCAATCCCGGGCCCAGTCTTTTTTATCAATTGTAATGAAATTCATATTCATACCCTTATTAGTTTACTTGATAAAATCATTGGGATCGTTAGGGCTGTATACATCCAGCGGCGGCCGTTTATCCAGATCCAGGCCGGCTTCCCATCCAAACAGTTCCAGCGCGTCGCTGTTCAGCTTGCGCGTGAAATCCCGGACATTGATCCCCATGGGACAGGCTTCCACACAGGCCCCGCAGTCCGTGCACCGGCCGGCGCAGTGAAAGGCCCGCAAGAAATGAAACGTGGTGACATCGGTCTCGTTCTGGCCTTTGCCCACCCACTGGGGACCGGATTCGTCCACAAAACAGGTGGGGCAGTAGCACAGGGGACAGGCATTCCTGCAGGCATAACACCGGATGCAGTTTTCCGTCAGCTTTTCAAAATATGCCCACCGGGTATCCGTATCCATGGCAGCAATCCGGCTCACGTCTGCATAGGGCTGATCCAGGGTCTGTTCCTCTACAGGATCCCCGGCCATCTCATCGTAGACCGGCGGATTCCGATGAGTACATACCCGGCAGTTGTGCCGCAGTACATCCGCTTTTTTGACCATTTCCGTTTTTGAAGCGGAGGTAATGGTCAGGGTATCGCCGTCTTCTTCAAATCCCGTGATTTCATCTTCGAACAGGGAAGCGATCTTGCGCTTGTCCACCATGCCGGTGCAGGGCACCCCGATGATATAGACCTGATCCCTGGCAATCTGGTTTTCCACAATATGGGTGACCAGGTTTCTGGCATCACAGCCTTTGGCCACCACGGCAATTTTTCCTTCTTTTTTTGACAGGCTGTTTTTGGAGACATAATTGGCCAGATTAAGACCGCACACCGAGTTGAACACCAGTTTATCCATATCATTTTCAGAAGTCAGTGATACCGGGCGGGCGGCCATGGGAATGGAGCCGTCAGCAAATCCGATCACTTTTTCCACTGTGCCTTTGGCCAGCAGGTCCGCACCAATGGCCCTTATTTTTTCAATACAGGTATCCATAGTTCACACCTTTATTTATTGTAATCTTTGACAAATTTTTTATTGGGGCCCAGGGCTCTGACCTTGTCGGAAATTTCTTTGACCACGTCCACGAACTTGGTGGCTTCGGCCGATGAAATCCAGGAAAAATGGATCCGGTCCCGATCAACTCCCATGTGTTCCAACAGATTGCCCATCATGGCAAATTTGCGCCGTGCATAATAATTACCATCCAGGTAATGACATTCGCCCGGATGTCACCCGGACACCCACACGGCATCCGCGCCTTCCCGGAGTGCGGAAAGAATGAATTTCGGACTCATGCGTCCGGAGCAAGGAATCCGGATGACCCGGATATCCGCCGGATACTCCATCCGGCTGACTCCTGCCAGGTCTGCGGCTCCGTAAGAGCACCAGTTACACAGAAAACTGACAATTTTTATATTTTTTTCGGTCATATGAATGTTCTCCTTCAGGCTGTTTCACCCAGGGCGAAAATCTGTGAAAAAATCTGGTTGGTATCAAATCCCCGCAGATGAATGGCACCGGATCGACAGGATGCCACACACAGGCCGCAGCCTTTGCACAGCACGGCATTGATATCTGCCTTGCCCTCGAATCGGCCTTCAGTCACAAAAGACGGGGCATTGTAGGGACAAATGGACACGCACACCCCGCATGCGGAGCATTTCTGTACATCCACATTGGCAATGGTGCCGGAGGTGAACAGACTGTCTTTTTGGCCAACAAGGTCAACGCCCGGGAAGCGGCGGCCCGTCCCTGGGTAACAGTTTCGTTCACCGGTTTGGGATAATGACCGGAACCCGCCACAAACACCCCGTCCGTGGCAAATTCCGCCGGTCCCAGTTTGGCGTGTTTTTCAACAAAAAACCCTTCATCATTCAAAGGCACCTTGAAGAAATTGGCCAGACGTTCATCTTTTCTGGGAACCAGTGCCGTGGCCAGGGTAACCAGATCCGCTTGGATGGTGATGGGCTGGTTCAGGACATGATCCTTGACCGTCACGGACACAAAGTCTTTTTCTACTTTCACCTGTGGTTTGTCCGTGACCTCATACCGGACGAAAATCACGCCTATTTCACGGGCTTTTTTGTACAGCAGTTCCCGTTCCCCATAGGTTCTGATATCCCGGTAAAGGATAAACACATCCATGTCCGGATTTTTTTCCTTGAGCGCAACCGCATTTTCCACGGAATGGGTACAGCAGACCCTGGAACAGTAGGGACGTTCCGGTTCTCTGGACCCGACGCACTGAATGAACACGGCCGACTGGATTTTCTCCAGTTTCGGGTCGTTCTCCATGAACATTCTGTCCAAATCCAGAGTTCGGATGATACGCTCATCCTGACCCAGACTGTATTCTGTGGTCTCCAGGGCCTTGGCACCGGTGGCCAGCACCGCAATCCCGTGTGCCAGTTCCGTGGTTTTCCCATCGGTATTCAACTTTGAGGTAAAGTTACCCACAAACCCGTCCACCCCTTCCAGGGTGGTGCTGGTATGGACGACAATTTTATCGTTGTCCTGAATGTCTTGGATCAGGGCGGATAAATGTTGCTGTACATCCTCTCCCTGAGCGGTTTTCCACAATTTAACCGCCTCGCCGCCAAGGGTCTGTTTTTCTCGATGATATGGGTTTCATATCCCTGGGCCGCCAGACTTCTGGCGGCGGTCATGCCGGCCAGTCCGCCGCCCACCACCATGACCGAGGCATTGACCTGAATCTTCTCCTCTTTGAGGGGCTGAGCCAGGGCTGCCTTGGCAACCGCCATGCGAACCAGGTCTTTGGCCTTTTCCGTGGCAATGTCCGGGTTGTTTTTATGGACCCAGGAGTTGTGGTTCCGGATATTGGTCATCTCGAACAGGTATTTGTTTAAACCTGCGTTCTTCAAGGTTTCCTGGAACAGCGGCTCATGGGTTTTCGGCGTACACGCCGCCACCACGATGCGATTGAGTCCTTTTTCCTTGATGATTTCCACCATCTTGTCCTGGGCATCCTGGCTGCATGCGTAAGTGGTTTCTTCGGCCACGGTCACATAGGGCAGGGTGGCCGCGTATTCCGTCACTTGGGGGCAGTCCACCACACCAGCGATGTTGGAGCCGCAGTCACAGATGAACACGCCGATGCTGGGACGGTCTCCCACCACATTGGTTTCCGGCACCGCCGGGATTTCCTTGGTCAGGGTGTTGCGGACTTCAGCCAAGGCGTCTCCGGCCGCCGATGCGGCAGCTGACGCATCCAGGACGGATTCGGGAATGTCCTTGGGATTGTTGAACACCCCGGACACATAGATGCCGTCCCTGGAGGTGGCCACAGGTTCGAACGATCCGGTTTTAGCAAATCCGGATTCCGTGAGATCAATATTGAATTTTTCTGCAAATGCCCGGGTTTCCGGGGAAATCTCCAGACCCACGGACAAAACGATCATGTCATAGGTTTCCCTGACGATCTGTCCCATCTCATCGGCATACTGGAGGTGCAGGTCTCCGGTTTCCGGATCCTCCACCACGGAATGCACCCGGGATCTGATGAAATTGATGCCATGTTTGTCTTTTGCGTTCTGGTAGTATTTTTCAAATTCCTTGCCCGGGGTTCTCATGTCCATGAAAAAAATGGAGCAATCCAGACCATCGCCGGCATGTTCCTTGGCAATGATGGCCTCCTTGACCGCGTACATGCAGCAGACCGAGGAACAGTAGGGGTTGTCGCATTTGTTGACATCCCTGGAGCCCACGCACTGGAACCAGGCGATCTTTTTGGGATCCTTGCGTTTTTCCGCCAGAAGTTTGTCTTTTTTCTTTTTGGGGTTAAGAGGCAGTTTCGGAAACGTGGTCACATGCCCCATGGTCGGACCGGTGGCAGACAAAAGCCGCTCGAATTCCATGGAGGTCACCACATTGGCGAAGTTTGCATATTGATAATTGTCGAACCGGGATGGATCAAACGGTTTGAAACCAGGGGCCAGGATAATGGATCCCGCATCAATGGTAAACGTTTCTTCGGTCATGGTGTAATCAATGGCATCTGCCGGACACACTTCCTGACAAGTCCCGCATTTGTCCTTGGTCAATTTCAGACAGGCGTCCGGATTGATGGCATATTTCAAAGGAACCGCCTGGGGATACTCCACATAAACCGCTGTTCTGGTTTTCAGATCCGCATTATAGCCGTCATCAAACTTGCCCGGGCATTTTTCCGTACAGGCCCCGCAGGCAATACAGCGGTCTTCTCTGACGTACCGGGGTTTTTTAAGGATTTCCACCTGGAAATTGCCTTTTTCACCGGTGATATTCTGAACTTCTGAAAGGGTTAACAACTCAATGTTTAAATGCCGGCCGACCTCGACCAGTGTGGGTGAGATAATTCACATGGCACAGTCATTGGTCGGAAAGGTCTTGTCCAGCTGGGCCATGACCCCGCCGATGGACGGACCTTTTTCCACTAGATAGACATAAAATCCGGAGTTCGCTAGATCCAGTGCCGAGAGCATGCCGGATATACCGCCGCCGATCACCACCACTGATCCGGTTTTTTTGATTCCATTCTTTGTCTCTCCTGTTTAGTTCTTAAAAACGATATCAGCCAAAACAGCCCGCAGACGTCAATGACTGTCTTTTAAATGTCTTAATCAATTCCCTTATTATTAATTGTTGTTAATTAAAAAAGTATGTTATAAAACCATCTGTTAAACAATGTCAACCATTATCGAATAAAACCCTTGCGGTCCGTTGATCCATGAAAAACATCATTACGATATGCGGTCCCACCGGCATCGGAAAGACCGGTTTTGCCATTTATCTGGCAAAGCAGTTCAATGGGGAGATCATCGGGGCCGACTCCATGCAGATCTATAAATATATGGATATCGGTACGGCAAAACCCGATACGTCGGAGCGGGCCGAGGCTTGCCATCATTTAGTGGATTTTCTGGATCCGGCAAAAGAATTTGACGCCGGACAATACGCGAAGATGGCTGATGAAGCCATTGATATCATCACGCATAAAAAAAGACTTCCCATTGTGGCTGGCGGCACGGGTCTGTATATCCGGGCCATTTTATACGGCTTGTTCCGCTCCCGGCCGGTGTGCCGGGCCACCCTGGCCGAACTGAGCGAAACCCTTGAAAAAAAGGCAGTTCTTATCTTCACCAGCAGCTGGAGTGCTGTGATCCGTCTGCTGCACAGAGGATCCATCCCCATGACGGATTCCGCATCATCCGGGCTTTGGAAGTATTTCTGACCACCGGCATTCCCATATCCAAAAAGCAGGCCCAGCATTCGTTTGCCCACCCCCGTTACCGCAGCCTGACCCTGGGCCTTTGCATGGATCGCCATGAGTTGTATGAGCGCATCAATCAACGGGTGGATATGATGATGGACCAGGGACTCTTATCTGAAGTGCGGGATCTGGTGGATAAAGGATATGACCTGAACTTGAAATCCATGCAGTCCATTGGATATCGCCACATGGGATGGGTCATCAGCAGGGGCCTGGATCTGGACACGGCTGTGTCGCTTTTGAAACGGGATACAAGACGATATGCCAAACGTCAGTTCACCTGGTTCAAAAAAGAGCCTGGCATTGTCTGGATAACGCCGGACCAAGTGACTCGGGCGGCTTCACTGGTCAAAGATTTTTTGACATCTTTCTGAAATTTACCTATAGTCACAGCCGTGACAACGCCATGATTAAAATTCATGACAACAATATTTGATATAAGGACCTCGTTAGAAAAATGCATGTGACACAAAGACGTTCTCTGATTGTTCATTTGGCAGCCAGCATCGCGGCCATAACTTTATTGTTTGCCATGTGGGGATGTGGTACAAAACCGATTCTGACGTCCCCGCAAGAGCCGTCGGTAACCACCCCCCCAGCATCGGACTCGGCGGCTCAAACTGCTGCCTGGGTGAAAAAACTGACATCAGAGGCCGCCATGCTCACGAAGTCCGGTAATCTGAAGGAGGCATTCTATAAATACAATCAGGCCCTGGCCCTGAACCAGAACCCTGTTCAGACCCGGGAGATCATGAGCAGGATTGATCAGGTGCTGGCCAATGCTTCTTCTGCTCTGATCCGAACATTTCTGGACATTCCCAGCCTATCCGTGTCCGAACCGTTGCTGCAATACTGGCTGGGGGTCAACCTTGCTCAGGAAACCGCATATGCCCAATCCTTGACCGTTCTGACTCAATTTTTGGATCGCTGGCCGGATCATCCCCAGGCACCGGATGCACAGGCCCTGGTAACGATGATTCAGGAGACCCTGCTTAAAAAAGACACCATCGGCTGCCTGATACCGCTGTCCGGAAAATATGCGACCTATGGCGAAAAAGCCTGAAAGGAATCCAGCTGGCCATTCAGGACCTGACCCAAACCTACGGCCGCAAATTTAATCTGGTCATTAAAGACACCCGGGGGGATCCGGATACGACTGCCAGATGCGTGGATGAGCTGCATCAGGCTCGCGTGGCCGGCATTGTCGGTCCGCTTCTGGCCGTGGATGCTGCTGGGGCCCGTGCCCAAGAACTGGCTATTCCGCTGATCGCCCTGACCCAAAAGAGGACTTTGCCATGTCCGGTGATTATCTTTTTCCAATTTCATCACCCCCCGGATGCAAGTGCAGACCCTGGCCGCCTACATATTTAGAACTCTGAGACTAAAAAAGGCCGCCATCCTGTACCCGGATGAACCTTACGGCAGGCGGCACATGCAACTATTTTCAGAGGCTGTGGCCGAATATGGTGCCAAACTGGCGGATACACATGCCTATGACGGCACCCGCACCGATTTTATCGACGTCATCCGGAAATTTACCAGGAAAAAAGTCGCCCATCAGAATTCACCGGGCAGTGATTCCACGGGTCGTGTCACCTTTGATTTCGAGGCACTGTTCATCCCGGATTCAGCGTCCCGGATCAATATGATTCTTCCCCAGCTGGCCTTCAGCGACATCCGGAACATTGTGCTGCTGGGCACCAACCTCTGGCACGACCCGAGTCTGCCGGATCAGACCAGAGGATACAACGCAAACTCCATCATCACAGACGGATATTTCGAGCACAGCCACAGACCTGCCACGGCCCGGTTCACCCATGCCTTTTCAACCCTGTATGGAGAAGCCCCCGGTTTTCTTGAAGCGATCTTTTATGATACCGTGCAGATCATGTTGTCAACCGCCCTGGATCCATCGGTGGATTCCCGGGAGCGGTTGAAAGAAGCGCTTCTGGAACAAAGAATTTTTGAAGGGGCCACCGGCAGAACCCTTTTTGAACCGACCGGTGCGGCCCGGAAAGAACTGTTTTTAATCACCATCAAAAAAGACCGGTTTGTGGAACTGGACCGGTGATTCCGGCCATGAGCTATCCGCCAAAATAGGCATCTTGACCGGTGGCTTCCAAAACCGACTGCCATAACCGACCGTTGGGGTCCAGCCGTTTCTGCCGACCGGCAGAGGCTTCCATGGGGACGTGCACGTAATGGTTGTTCCAGTAACTGATCAGCAGTTTGGTCTTTCCAGCCATGCCGGCATGAACCGCATCGCGTCCCAGCAGCCCGCAGAACACGCTGTCATTGGCATTGGCCGCCAGGCTTCGGATAATATAGGCAGGATCAATGTATTTCAAAGAAATGTCCATGTTTCTGGACTTGAACCATTCGGTCATCTTTTTTTTAAGAAACAGGCCGATATCCTGAAGCACAATGTTGCCGGACGGATCATATTTTTTTTCTCTGTTTTCAAAAAAATTCTGTCCAGCCCCTTCCGCCACGATCACCACGGCATGATTCCGGGTTTTGAGCCGATTTTCCAGGGCGGGAAGAAACCCGTTTTCCCCGTACAGATCAATATCCACCTCCGGTATCAGTACAAAATTGGCATCCTGCTGAGCCAGTGCGGCCGTTGCGGCGAGAAATCCTGAATGCCGCCCCATGAGCTTGATCAGGCCGATGCCGTTGGGGTATGCCTCAGCTTCATTATGGGCACCCTTGATGGCCAGAGTCGCCACATCTACTGCTGAATCGAATCCAAATGATCTGGAAACCAGAAAAATATCATTGTCAATGGTTTAGGAATGCCCACCACCGAGATCTTTAAGTTTCTCTTTCAATCTCATCGGCGATTTTCTTAGATGCCATCAGGGTTCCGTCCCCGCCGACCATGAACAGAATGCCCACACTCATCCGTTCCAGACAGTCCACCACCACACCGATATCCTGGCTGCCCCGGGAGGACCCCAGAATGGTTCCGCCCATGTCCTGGATTCCTGCCACTGTGTCAGGAGTCAAGTCCAGAATGTCATGGCCGTATTCCGGAACAAACCCTTGAAGTCCGTGCTGGATGCCGTAAATGGTCTTGACATGATAGATATGATACAACTCCAGTACCACGGCCCGAATGATATCATTGAGGCCCGGGCACAACCCGCCGCAGGTCACGATGGCACATTTCAATTTGCTGGGATCAAAATAAATCTTTTCTCTGGGACCGGCCTGTTCAAAACTGAGCAACGCTTCACAGGTATCCACGGATTCCTGGATATATTCCGTCCGAACATCCACAATGATCCGGGAATCATCTGAAATAAAACTGTGTCTCCGCTGGGTGGACCGGGTCACCCGCTTGATGGGAGAAGTGATATTGGCTTTTCCAAGCACCGGAATGTCCGTACACAGATCATGAGGGATCATCGACTGCCTCCGTTGAATTTGAAAGATCCTTTTCCAAGGATATCATGCAGATGCAAGATACCTTTCAGGCGGTTGTCTGAGCCCACAACCGGCAGCACCGTGATCTCATATTTTTCCATCAGATTTAAGGCATCATACAGATATGCATCCATTTGGGAACAACGGGGGCTTCGGGTCATGACATCGCCAGCCGTCAGTTGATTAAAATTCGTGATTCCCTTAGCGATTGTATGGCGGATATCTCCGTCGGTTATAATGCCTTTCAGCTGCCGTTCCCGGTTCAGTACCAACACCGCCCCCAGACTGAACCGGTCCATGACCTGGAGAGCGGTTGTCATGGCATCATCGATAAACGTACATGGGGCCTGGTCTGCCGCGAGCATGATTTCACCGACCCGGCTGGCCAGTCGTTGCCCCAAGGCACCACCGGGATGAGATCTCATGAAGTCGGTTTCCCTGAATTTTTTTTTTTCAATCAGCACAACGGCCAAGGCATCTCCCCATGGCCAGCTGGGCTGTGGTGGAAGCGGTCGGGGTCATATTGAAAGGGCAGGCTTCTTTTTCGACCCCCGTATCAATGACCAGATCACAATACCGGGCCATGGTGGATTTTGGATTGCCGGTAAATCCTGCCAGACGGCATCCGATTCCCCGGATCACGGGCAGCAGTTGATTGAGTTCGCTGGTCTCTCCGCTATTGGAAATGGCAATGAATATATCATGCGAACTCACCATGCCCAGATCCCCATGCACGGCCTCCACCGGATGCAGAAACAGGGCATTGGTGCCGGTGCTGCATAAAGTTGCGGCTATTTTTCTGCCGATCAGCCCGGATTTCCCGATTCCTGAGATAATCACCCGTCCCGGGGAATCGCAGATTTCCTGGACAAGGGTTTCAAATGCCTGATCCAGTTTTTCGGCCAGGGACAAAATGCCCTGTGCTTCAAGTGTCAATACTTTTTGGCTTCGGAAATGATCATCATAATTTTCTATTTAAAGAGTGAGTTTAATTCGGTGATTTCATCATTATTGCTGCTCTCTGGTTTATACAACACTTACAGTGTTTTTCCCATAAAAAAATTCAACTGATTCAACTGGAAAAAGTAAATAAACAGTCGTTCTTTAATTGACACTTGAACCATTTTGTGCTATTGAAGTCAGGCTATTCATCCCGAGTCGGGAAGTTTAAAAAATTACCGCCTTGAAACACCCTGTAACAATATCGAAGACACAGCGGTTTTTCGGCTTTAACAAATTAAACCCATAAGTATTTAGGAAATTGGTATCATGATCTGTACAACAATTAGGGAAGGGGAAGACTGTGTGTTCATGACAGCTGCCGGCTGCAGCTATAACGAAGGCAACTGCCTGCCGGTCGTGGAAGAATGCATGGGATGCCAGAGAATGTCTGAGTTTCCCACCGGCATGTACTGCGCGGCAGCACCGGATCCGTCTCTAAAATGGAAATCCGGCTCCTGTAACATGGCCACCCATATCAAGACCACCGTGGAAACCAAAAAGCAAAAATCAATCCGATCAAGGCATCCAAAAGAAGATAATTTTTGACCGCATTTCCAAAACTCTGTGGTTTTCCATCTTCAACCGAAAGCCGCAGAGTTTTTTAATTTTTGCGAGGAAAATGCTGATGAATACAATAGCAAAAGAATTGAACGCCCGGATTTCACAAGCCAATCCCCATATCCTGGATATGTTGTCGAGTATGGGAAAAGCCCTTTTTTTTCCCCAAAGGCATATTGAGCCAGAGCGCGGAAGCCAAAGTCAAGGCTCATCAGATCAATGCCACCATCGGCATTGCCAAGCAAGGCGGCCACGTGCTGGCCCTGCCCGCTGTCACCCGATATGTCTCAGGCATTGATCCTGATGACTATCTGCCATATGCCCCGTCCTTCGGTTTGTCGGGTTTGCGGGAGCAGTGGCGAAAGGATCTATTTGAAAAAAATCCGTCTCTGGACGGATGTGAGATCAGCCTGCCGGTGGTCACATCCGGCATCACCCACGGAGTCAGCATTTTTTCCGACCTGTGGATCGATCCGGGGGATGTGGTCATTCTGCCGGATATGATGTGGGGCAACTACAACATGACTTTTACGGTGCGCAACCAGGCGAGAATTGTTCATTATAAAGCATATGATGACGGTCTGACCCGGTTCAATGTGGAAGATTTCGAAAAGGTAATGCGAGCCCAGGCAGACATCAACCATAAAATTGTCACCGTGCTGAACTTTCCGCACAATCCCAGCGGATATTCACTGACCCGCGAGGAGGCGGACCGGGTGGCGGACATCCTGCTGGATATCGCACAGTCCGGCACCCATGTCGTGGCCGCCTGTGACGACGCCTATTTCGGTCTGTTTTTGACGAAGAAACCAACAAAGAATCCCTGTTTGCCAGACTGGCCGGCAGACATGAACGTCTGGCTGCCGTCAAACTGGACGGCGCCACCAAAGAAGATTATGCTTGGGGACTGAGGATCGGATTCATCACTTACGGCATGGTCGCGGCCCCGGAAACGGTGGATGGATTGAATCAGGCACTGGAGAAAAAACAGCCGGCTGCATTCGAGGAAATATCTCCAATGCCTCTCATCTGGGTCAGACCATTTTGTTCAAAGCCATGTCAGATCCGGACTATCATGCTCAGAAACAGAAAAAATTCGACCTGCTCAAGCAGCGGGCGGCCAAATCAAAACCGTTCTGGCAGATCCGGTTTACCAGTCCGGATTTGACGTGTATCCGTTCAACTCCGGTTATTTCATGTGTATACGCCTCAAAGATGTGAACGCGGAACAATTGCGGTGCCACCTGCTGGAAAAATACGGGGTCGGACTAATCGCCTTGGGAGACCGAAATATCCGGGTGGCGTTTTCCTGTCTGGAAGAAGCGATGTAAAAACTCTGTTTGACATTATCCTGCAAGGGATTTCAGATCTTCGAAGCACCTGAAATGTTTTTCCGGATCTGATCAAACATGAGTTCTTTTGATTTCAAAACCGCGTTTAAATGGTTGTTGAATTTTGTGCTCATCGGCATGATCGCCGGTTTGGGTGCCGTGGCTTTTCATTATCTATGCGGCTTGGGCATGCATTACTTTCTGGACATGATGGCCGGATACCGGCCGGATGCCCCAGCCGGGGAACACGCATTGCTGCCGCACACCAGCACCCCGTTCAACCGCTGGATGCTGCTGATTTTACCGGCTTTGGGAGGGCTGATATCCGGATGGCTGGTGTATACGTTTGCGCCGGAAGCGGAAGGCCACGGTACGGATGCGGCCATTGACGCGTATCACAACAAAGGGGGAAAATCCGAAGCCGGATTCCCTTTATCAAGACCATCGCCTCTACCATCACGCTGACCACGGGTGGATCCGGAGGCAGGGAAGGACCCATCGCCCAGATCGGTTCCGGTTTTGGGTCGTTTCTGGCGTCACGGCTCCGGTTATCGGAACGGGAACGCCGTATCATGATGGCCGCCGGTATCGGTGCCGGGGTGGGCAGTATTTTCCGGGCACCGTTGGCAGGCGCCTTGTTTGCCGCCGAGGTGCTGTACCGGGATCCGGATTTTGAATCCGAAGTCATTATTCCGGCCGGTATTTCTTCGGTAGTGGCTTATTGCATGTTCTGCCTGGTATACGGGTGGGGGTCTTTGTTCGATTCTCCGGGTTTCAAGTTCCAGAACCCCCTGGAGCTGGGTCCTTATATCGTTCTGGCCGGCGTTCTGGTGGTGTTCGGCTATATTTATGTCAAGGTTTTTTACGGCATGGTGGGGTTTTTCAAAAACCTCAACATTCCCAATCATGTCAAACCAGCCATCGGCGGGCTGTGTACCGGTATTATCGGATTTTTTCTACCCTATACCCTGGCATTCGGTTATGGAATGGCCCAAAACGCCATTTTCAACCAGGTGGCCATCTCCACGCTGATCGCCCTGGCCATCGGCAAAATCTTCACCACCTCGTTTTCCATCGGTTCCGGGGGCAGCGGCGGGGTGTTCGGCCCGTCCGTGGTGATCGGCGGGGCCTTGGGCGGGGCTGTTGGCAATTTGTTTCATCTACTCATCCCCACGGTGGTGACCCAGCCGGGTGCGTTCGTGATCGTGGGCATGGCAGGATTTTTCACCGCCGTTTCCAATACCCCCATTTCCACCATCATCTTTGTCAGCGAAATGACCAACTCCTATCATCTGCTGTTGCCCAGCCTGCTGGTCTGTTCTTTGTGTTATCTCCTGTCCCAGCGGTTCACCATCTTTGAGAATCAGGTCAAATCCCGGGTGGATTCACCGGCCCATGCCGGAGAATTCATGATGGACATTCTTCAGACCATGAAGGTGGGGAATCTGGAACACCTGCTCAAAAAAAGTCCAGTGTGTCAGCGAAAACATGTCTTTTTCGGAATTCAAGTCTCTCTACCAGATCACCAAACAGCATTATTTTCCGGTACTCAACGCCAATGGGGAATTCACCGGCATTTTTTCATCCAATGACATCCGGGAAGTGATGTTTACCGTTCATATTGAAGATCTGGTGGTGATGAAAGACATCATGATTTCGGATTTGATCACCACCACGCCTGCCGAAGACTTGAACACGGTGCTGCACAAACTCACACGGAAAAATATCGACGCACTGCCGGTGGTGAATGAAAACAATTCCCGGGAACTGATCGGGCTGATCTACCGGCGGGATATTATCGCCCATTACAATCAGCACATTCAAGGGATACGGGCTGCCCATTCCAAAGATCAACGCCTTGAAAAAAATGCTGAAACACCATCTGATCAGTCATGATTCATTCATAATTCACTTGATGGAGATACAATCCCCTGGCCGGAGCAGTGGCGCCGGCCAGGGAACGGTTTCGCCCAGACAGAATGGTTTCAATCGTTTGCGGGGTTATTTTCCATGGCCCGCATCCACCAGGGTTCCCACCACATTCCGGACCATGTTCTTTAAAAATCCGTTTGCGCGGATTCTGAACATCAACCGCCCCCTGTCCAGCGGATGCACCCGGGCCATAAATACGGTGCGAACCGTTGACCGCCTCGGAGACCCTACATTTTCAAACGATTTAAAATCATGGGTCCCGCATATCCGCTGGCAGCACCGATTCATCACCTGCAGGTTTAAGGGCCGGTGAATATGCCAGACATAATTCCGGCCGATGGCACAGGGCGTTTCCCGGTTCAAGATGACATAATGGTATTCTTTGGAAACTGCGGAATACTGGGCGTGAAAATCGTGGGGCACCTGGACACAGTCGGTTAAAACAATGGGATGGTTAATCAGGCTGTTTACCCCTTTTTTCAAAGACCCGGTTTCCATGGCTGTATCCGCGCTGAATGACGCTACCTGTCCCCGGGCATGGACCCCGGCATCGGTCCGGCCCGAACCGGCCAGGGTAATGGATTGATTAAGAATCCTTGAAAGAATTTTTCCAGCTCACCCTGGATGGTCAGACATCGTGTCCCGGGTTGACGCTGCCATCCGGCAAACCCGGTACCGTCATACTCAATGGTAAGTTTAAACGTCCGGATCATGGTTGGTTTCAGAAGAAGAAGCGGTCAGCCGCTGACCCGCAATCTGGACCTGAAGCGCCAGACGATGGGCATATCCGGTACCCAACAGTTGCGTATACCCCAAATAAAATTCCTTATACGCTTGAGCAATGGCCGGTTTCGCTTCAAGTCCTTTTTGCGTGGGAAAAATGGCAATGTGTCTGCCGAGTTTTTTTCTTTTCACTAGTTTTTTTTCTTGCCAGTACATCAATGAACCGGGTAATGGTGGATGGGGTCAGTTGCAGCATTTTTCCCAGTTTTTCGGATTGATGCCGGAATTGTCATACAAAACCAGCAAAAGAGACGCATGGGCAGGGGACAATTTCAAAGGCGCGAATGCTGCCTCCGCCATTTTTAAAAGCTGCCGTGACAACGCATTGACATTGTAGAACAGACAAGCTTCCAGAAAATGATGGGATTCCGCCCTGAGTGGTTCATTTCTAGAAGGGGTACTGTTTTCTGGCAAAGTCATCAGAAAACGTCAGAAAACCGTTGTTGAATCTCTTGAACCGCATGCGCATTCTCGATCAAGGCCCTGACACAGTCCGGGTTCAATTTGGTACCGGACAGACGTCTGAGCTCTTTAAACGCAGCAGCATTGCTCCATGCCGGTTTATAAGACCGGTGACTGGTCAATGCATCAAAAATATCAGCCACGGAAACGATCTGGGTTTCAATGGGAATTTCTTCTTTTTTCAACTGATTGGGGTACCCTTTCCCGTCAATGGTTTCATGGTGGGCCCCGGAAATGTTCTGCAATAGGGAAAGGTGTTCAAAAGATTGAAGTCCCATATGTCCGACAATGGCATCAATAATTTCCCGCCCTTTGGTAGAATGGGTTTGCATAATTACCCATTCATCCTCGTCCAGTTTTCCCGGTTTCAGCAGAATATGGTCCGGAATACCGATTTTACCGATATCATGCAACGGGGCAAACATGAAAAGGTGTTCGATCACTTCATCGGTCAGTCCGGAATATCCTTTTTGAGCCATTTTCCGGGCGATCAACCGGGCATACCTGGCCATCCGCTCCAAGTGATTTCCTGTTTCAGGATCTTTATAACTGACCAGGCTCAAGCACGAGCGGAAGGCCCCCACCAGCATCTGGGTAGATTGAAGTTTGTTGACCACCAAAGCGTTGACCAGCTGAGCGTACAGATCCAGTTTCATTAAATCCGGCTCTCCGAATACATTTTTTTGATACGAATTAAAAAAAAGCATGCCAATAAAGGCTTCGGTATCAAAAAGCGGCACGGAATAACTGGCCTGATAGCCGTGGGCTGCAATTTTTTGGGTATGTTCATGGATGCCGTTCCGGAACACGGCCATATCGTTTACTAGCCGATTCTTTTTCAGCGTTTTGGTCTCCATCAGAGACGGCGCATTATCCATCAGACATTCATAAAACTGCAACGGCTGATCACTGCCGGTTTGAACAAACGTTTTAAGGGTGTTCATCCTGTTGTCGAACAGTGCCACTGACACACGGTGGATATAAGCAAATTCCTGCCGGATTTTCTGATGCAGTACCTGAATTTTTTCACTCAATGTGGCGGTATTTTTCAGGTCTTCATAGCGGCCATGGGCCAGAACGATATTCTCCATTACATTGTTTCCGTCATGTCAGGCAGTTCCTCCGGTTACATCAGCCATATGGTTCACTTTTAATATAATGACATCTCTTTGCATAATCAACACCCAATTGCTTCAGCCCCTCAACCATCGCCGGATTTTCGGAAATGCCCCCGCTTTAAAGGGAAAAATCTTTGCTGAATGTATCCTTGTTTGCTTGGCTGTTCGAATCCGGGGGATAACCAGTTTTTTTTACGTAACAGCCGTCATTCCTGATCGATATCCATGGGATCCGGATAGACCAATGAAAATATTCATTGTCAATCCATTACACCACCCAATACCAGCGGTATAATCATTGTTCGAATGAAAAAAATCAGGCAGAAAAAAGGCGGGAGACATGCAAGGATTTGCGTTTGCCGGCATTCACGCCGGTATCAAAAAAAACGGGCTCAAAGATCTGGGGCTCATTCTATGTGATGCGCCTGCGGCTGCAGCCGCTGTTTTCACAAAAAACAAGGTAAAGGCTGCTCCGGTGATTCTGGGACATCAGATGATACAAAGGGGGGCTTGCCAGGCGGTCCTGGTCAATTCAGGCAATGCCAACTGTTTTACCGGAGAACAGGGGATCCGGGATGCGAAGCGGTCAGCTGGCATAGTGGCGAAGACCTTTGGCATATCGGAGGACCTGGTCATGGTATCCTCAACAGGGGTGATCGGTGCCCCCTTGCCCATGGACAAATTGGAATCCGGCATTCCACAGTTAAAAATGCACCTCCAGACCGGAACATTGATGGATTTTGCCACCGCCATTCTCACCACAGACCTTTCCACCAAAACCGTTGAAATGACCGCAGAGATTGAAACCGATCAGGGACGGCAGACCATTGCCATGACCGGGGTGGCCAAAGGATCGGGCATGATTCGGCCGGATATGGCCACCATGCTGGCCTATTTGCTCACCGATGCCCATATCAGTAGCACAGATCTGTCACAGGCGCTGACTTTTGCCTGTGACAGGTCTTTCAACCGCATCTCGGTGGATGGAGACACCTCTACTAATGACACACTCTTGTGCCTGGCCAGCGGCACCGGAGAAGCCCACATTACCGATAAAGCCTCTTTGAGCGTGTTCAGGAATCTGCTGGAACGCGTGTGCCGGGATCTGGCAAAACAGATTGTCAAAGACGGAGAGGGTGCCACCAAAGTGGTACAGATCAAAGTCCTGGGGGCCGCCACAGAAGCGGATGCATTCAAAGCGGCTGAAACCATCGCCCACTCCAACCTGGTCAAGACCGCCATTTATGGAGAAGACCCCAACTGGGGACGGATCACGGCAGCGGCCGGGCGGTCCGGAGCAGAGGTGGATCCGGACCGAATAGACCTTTTTTTTGACAAGGTCGCTTTGGTCATTCAGGGAAAATGGCAGGGAAAAACAGCGGAAAAACAGGCGGCCCAAATTATGAGAGCATCCGAGATCCCCATCATTTTAAATCTGAATCTGGGGGAGTATTCTGACAGCTTTCTTTTCTGTGATTTCAGTGAAAACTATGTCAAGATCAATGCCGATTACCGGTCCTGACTCAGAAAACCGGCCAATGCGGCTGCAAAAATTTTGGCCCGGGCGGGGTATGTTCCCGAAGAGCTGCGGAAGAACTGATTGTCGGCGGCCGCATTCAGGTCAATGGCTCTCGGGCCGATACATTGGGCACCAAGGTGAACCCTGATACGGATGTGGTAAAGTTTGATGGCGCCCGGGTCTGTCTGGCCAAAGAAGCGGCCCTGATCTATGTTGCCGTTAACAAACCCGAGGCGTGGTCACTTCCTGTGCCAGAAAGCACAATGATCCTATCATTCTGGATCTGATACCGGTGGATGAACGGATCTTTCCGGTGGGTCGTCTGGACAAGGATTCCAGGGGTCTGGTGATCCTCACCAATGACGGCGATCTTCACAACCGCCTGTCCCATCCCTTCCCACAACCATGAAAAAGAATACCAGGTCATTACGTACCGCCCGGTCACGGATGCCCATCTTCTGGCCATGGCAAAAGGCATGGTGATCCAGGGAAAGAGGACCCGGAAAGCGGAGGTGACCCGAATATCGAAAAACCGGTTCGCCATTGTGCTGAAGCAGGGGATGAACCGTCAGATACGAAGGATGGTAGGCAAAACCGGAAACCGGGTAACAGATCTTTTGCGGGTCCGAATGGCCGGTGTCCGCTTAGGGGCGCTGGCCCCAGGTGCCTGGCGTTACCTGACTCCCGAAGAGATTAAAAAGCTAGCCCAGTGACCGAATACCCACGGCAGCCCGGATTCTTTCCAAAAAAGGAACAGAAAACGCCCGGGCCTTTTCCGCACCTTTGGCCAGGATCGCTTCGATATCCCCGGGATTTTTCATCAGCCCGTCATACCGCTGCCGGGGGCCTGCCAGAATGGCGTTGATATATTCAAACAGCTCCTGTTTCATCACCCCCCAGGCAATCCCTTGCCGGTACCGGTCTGCCATGGTCTTTGTTTCCGTTTCTGTGGCAAAGGCCCTGTAAATGGAAAACAGGGTGCAGGTATCCGGGTCCTTGGGTTCGTCCGGCCCCAGAGAATTGGTCTGGATCTTCATGATCATCTTGCGCAACCGCTTTTCCGTATCAAACAGAGGAATATAATTGTTGTAGCTTTTACTCATTTTCCGGCCATCCATGCCCGACAGGACCGCCGTGTTGTCATCCACCACCACTTGCGGCAGCACAAACAGTTTTTCATACACATGATTGAACCGGGCCGCGATATCTCTGGTCATCTCCAGATGCTGGACTTGGTCTCTGCCCACCGGTACTTTTCTGGCATTGAACATAAGGATGTCGGCGGCCATGAGAATGGGATAGGAAAACAGGCCCATGGTAATCCCCTGGTCCGGGTCTTTGGTGCCGGCGGCTTCGTTTTCCTGAACCCCGGCCTTGTAGGCATGGGCCCGATTCATCAGCCCCTTGGCAGTGAGACAGGTCAAAATCCAGGTCAGTTCTGGAATTTCAGGGATATCCGACTGCCGGTAAAACAGGCAGTTGTCATGATCCAGGCCCAGCGCGATCCAGGCGGCAGCGATTTCCAGAGTGGATTGACGGCGTTTAGCAGGGTCATGGTTTTTGATCAACGAGTGATAATCCGCCAGAAAATAATAGGATGTCAAATCCGGGTCTTTGCTGGTGGCCACGGCCGGCCGTATGGCCCCCACAAAATTGCCAAGGTGCGGCGTGCCGCTGGTGGTGATACCGGTCAGATAATCTGCATTTTTCATTCAACTGTCTTTCTTTTATCATCAAATTTATCAAAATTGGGATTCAACCACAAAGCTCTGGTTTTATCAACCATAAATCAAACCGTTTTTCCGGGCATATTCTTCGGCAAATGCCTTCTCTTTTCCAGAGTGTCCAGATGCCCGTCCAACCGGGCATTGAGTACTTCATTCAATATTTTTGTAAAGGCAGGGCCGGGTTTGACACCGATCCGAATCAAATCTCTGCCCTGGATCCGGGGTTTTACGTGCCGGTAATCGGTATAGAAATTGGAAATGTCCTTACGGACCGCCTCATTTTTGGTCAACGACATGATGTAGAGAATGAACACCGTGTTGAAATTGATCAACGCCCAGTAGAGTTTTTGCCGTGAAACCGGGTGGTTGGTTTCGATGAAAGACAGTCGGTTTTCCGCCTTATACCGGGTTTCGAGCAGCAGTTGCCGTTCTCCGGCCGGAATCATGAGCCGGTCACATATCTGTTCGCTGACCTTGAAGGTGCACCGGTTGAGCAGCACCATGAAATACACGGCCCACCTGGGATAGGTCCCGTCCACATACAGCAGATCATGCCATGCCAGGGATTTGTTGGCCGATTCCAGCATCTGGTAGGTGGGCTGTGTGATTTCCAGCTGGGGATGAATCACTTTTTCAAGTCCGTAATCCGTCATGGTATGGATAGCGGGAATGGGGTCTTCCTCGCTGAAGATCTGTTTGAGCTCCGATAACACCCGCAGCCCGCTCAAATTTTTAAAACAGTCCACCTTGATGGCGTTACGGATGAGGTTAGCGGTCACTTTGCCGATGTCGAATCCGAACCGGTTGGCAAACTTAATGGCCCGGAAAATACGGGTGGGATCTTCCACAAAACTCAAATTGTGAATGGTGCGGATGGTTTTGTCTTTCAGGTCCCGGCTGGCACCGAAATAATCGATCATGGTGCCGAATGTCTTGGCATTCAAACTCAAAGCCAGGGTATTGATGGTGAAATCCCGCCTGGCAAGATCCCGTTTGATGGAGCTTTTTTCCACGATGGGCAGTGCGGCCGGAAAATCATAGTATTCCAGTCGGGCCGATGCCACATCTACTTTGACCTGATCGGAAAAAATGATCACAGCCGTACCGAATTTTTTATGGGTATTTACCCGGCAGTTCAGTTTTTCGGCCACATATTTTGCAAAGGTAATGCCGTCTCCTTCAACCACGATATCAATATCGTCCACTTTGCGCTGCAGCATCAGATCCCGGACAAATCCGCCCACCACGTACAGGTTGATTCCCAGCTCATCGCCTGCCGAGCCAATGGTTTTCAGCAGGTCCATGGTCCGGTCATCCAGTCGCTGAACCATGATGTTGGCAATCTGGCGTTTCCGGGCGTTCGGTTTCTTGAACACCAGCTGATCGGTGCGTTTCACCGCCTTGTCATGCTGCACCAGATAATTGAGCAAATCCGTTCGGGTGATGACTCCCTTGATATCATTCCGGTCGATCACCGGAATGATCCGTTGTTTTTTTTCAATGATCTGATATTCGATTTCAGCCATGTTTGCATCAGAAGAAATAAACGTGGCTTCCGAATTCATATATTCTTCCACCGGCCGGTCTTTGAGCTGGTGAAACAGCATTTTTTCCACCACCTGCCGGGTGATATACCCTTCGTAGGCACGGGTGTCGGAAACCACCACCAAAAGGGTGTTGATATTGTACCGGGTCATCGTATTGGCGGCCTGTTCGCAGGAGGCCTTTGGATCAATGGTGATGGCCGGCGAAGACATCAGGGAAAGGGCCACCTGAATCTGCCAGGTTTCCTTTTTCACCTGATCCAAAAGCAGATGCTCCACCTGGGCCAGGGTATGGTTCTCGATCTTGGCGGATGCGGCATAGGCATGACCGCCACCGCCAAACATTGCCAGAATCCGGCCCACATCCACCTCAGGGATCCGGTTTCTGGCAATGACGTGCACCTTGTTGCCCATGAGCACCACGGCAAAGTACAGATCCAGATTTTCCATGCGCATCACTTTCTGAACAATGGATGCCAGATCCCTGATATAGGTGGGTGATGAAATGGTGGAGACATGCACATCCAGTCCATTGATCTGGTGCCGGGTCATTTCATTGAGCAGATCATTGAGCCAGGAAATCTGTTCCGCCTTGATTTCTCTGACCACCAGACTGACAATGGTATTGAGGCTGGCCCCGCAGCCCAAAAGAAAACCGGCTTGGATAAAATCCGCCGGAGTGGTGGAAGCATGGGTAAACACCCCGGTGTCCTCATAGATGCCCAACGCCATGACCGTTGCCTCTTCCGGGGTGATCGGTATGTTTTGTTTCTGAAGAAGCTCGCACACGATGGTGGTGGTGGCGCCATAGGATTTGTATATTTCCATGGTGGCGGTCACATCCTCGGGTCCCGGCGGATGATGATCATACACATGAATGGCCACATCCTTTCTGCCCAGAAGAGTTTTAACACCGGTCAGCCGGTTCTTTTGACGGGTGTCCACCAGCACCAAGGTCCGGGTTTCCGAAAAATCGATGGTACTTGGGTCTGCCATGTTGAACAGATACCCCATGGAATGAACGAAAAAATCCCTTAAGGTCTTTTCCTGGGATCCCGGGAAGATGATCCGGGCATCCGGATAAAGCTTCTGGGCCCCCAGCATGGCGGCGATGGCATCAAAATCCGCGTTGACATGACTGGTGATGATGGTCTGGGCCGTCATGCTTTTTTTCTGGGCCACGTCATAACTCCTGTTGAGATTGACTATCGGATGTTATATAGACTATCTAAGCGGATTTGACAAATTCAATAGCCCAGGTCTAAATCATCAGTAGCCGGACCGGCCTTTGGTCCGGTGTTGCTGATCAACCAGATGAGGATATGCGATGCCGGATGTTTATCTATGGAAAGGAAAGAATCCCCGGGGGCGATCAGTCAAGGGAGAAATGGAGGCGGAAACCCCGGAACAGATTCACAATGCCCTGGTCAGAAGGAAAATCACTCCGGGAAGAATCCGAAAAAAACCCAAGGATCTGTTTGAAAACATTTCGTTTTTACAGCCCAGGGTCAAGGAAAGCGATGTCATTATTTTTTCCAGACAGTTTTCTACCATGATCGATGCCGGACTGCCCCTGCTCCAATGCCTGGAAATCCTGTATGCCCAACAGGAAAATCCGACCTTTAAAAAACATCTGAAAAAAATCAAGGAATCGGTGGAATCCGGAGAAACCTTTGCCGATGCCCTGAAAAAATTTCCTTCTGATTTCAATGAGCTATTTGTCAATATGATTGCCGCGGGAGAGGCCGGCGGTATCCTGGATGTCATTCTGGGCCGCCTGTCCGCTTACATGGAAAAAAATGGCAAAGCTCAAAAAAACAGGTCAAGGGTGCCATGACCTATCCCATTATCACCATCATCGTGGCTATCATCGTGGTGGGGATCATCCTGGTATTCGTGATTCCCGTGTTTGAAGAGATGTTCGCCAGCATGGGATCTGCCCTGCCGGGTCCGACACTGATGGTGGTGGCGTTGAGTAATTTCGTGGTAGCCAATATCGGATATATCATAGGGGGACTGATCGGAACCGTGTTTCTCATCAGGCGGTTTTACAAAACAAAAAAAGGCCGGATCCTCATGGACGATCTGTTTCTTCGTCTGCCGGTCATCGGCATTCTGATCCGAAAAGTGGCCGTGGCCAAATTCACCCGCACCACCAGCACCATGATCTCATCAGGAGTCTCCATTCTGGAAGCCCTGGACATCGTGGGACGTACCGCAGGAAACAAAATCGTTGAATTTGCCATACAGGATGTCAAATCCGGGATTTCCGAAGGCCGGTCCATGGCAGATCCGCTGCTGGAAAGCGGGGTGTTTCCTTCCATGGTCTGTTCCATGATTGCTGTCGGGGAATCCACCGGTGCACTGGACACCATGCTGAAAAAAATCGCGGATTTCTACGATGATGAAGTGGACCAGGCGGTTAAAAACCTCACGGACATGATCGAGCCGTTTATGCTGGTTTTCCTGGGCGTGGTCGTAGGCGGACTGGTCATTGCCATGTATCTACCCATTTTTTCAATGGCAGGCAACATTGGATAGATTTCTGCCCGACGACCCGTTCATGGATACATCCGACAGGATCCAGCCACTGAAATGGATTGTTCTGGCCCGGGTGATTTTCTGTGTTGTATTGATATTTTCAAGCCTGGTCTTTTCCACCGGGGAAAACCTGTCCTTTTTATCCCAACCGTTTGTGTCCCTGTACTATCTGGCAGCCGCTGTATTGCTGCTGTCCGTGGGATACGGCCTGTGGCTCAATCGCGGAAAAAATCTGCTGGCGCTTTCCTTTACCCAGATGCTGATGGACACCTTGACCGTCACCGTGATCATCTATGTGACCGGCAGCCTTGATTCCATTTTCACATTTTTGTATCTCCTGATCATCATTTACAGCGCCATGCTGGTGCTTCAGCATGGCAGCATTATCATTGCCGGTCTTTCCAGCGTCCAATACGGCCTGTTGATTGTCCTGGAATATTTTCATATTATACCGCCCTTTTCTGGCCAGCATACGGCTCCGGCCTCCCTGGACCCGAGCCTGGTCTTTTATCGGATCGTCATTCTCATGGCCGCCTGTCTGACAGTCGCCTTGCTGAGCGGGGTTCTGGCAAAACAGCTGAGACGGGCCCGGCAGAATCTGAAAATCACCCACTCCCATTACCGGCGGGTGGAAAAAATGGAAGCCATGGATGAGATGATTTCAGGCATCGCCCATGAAATCAAAAATCCGCTGGCATCTCTGGCCGGATCCATCCAGCTGCTCAGAGAAGATACCGCCCCTGGCAGTCGGGAGGACCGGCTTATGAAAATCATTCTCAGGGAAACCGATCGGTTAAAAACTATTGTCAATGAAATTCGACTGTTTGCGAAACCCGGCAAAGCCAATGCCGTGCCGATAAAAATCCATCAGGTGATCTTGGATGTGGTTGCCTTGTTTATGAACACCGAAGAATTCAAAAACAGAATTCAAATTATCACCCGTCTGGATGAAGGGCTCTTCGTTCTCATCGATCCGGTACACTTTCAACAAATTCTCTGGAATCTGATCAAAAACGCGGCTCAGGCCATTCCTGAAAACGGAAGGGTTATCATTACCCTAACATCTCCGAGAAATCAGCGGATCTATCTGACCATTGAAGACAACGGGCAGGGCATCGATCCCGACAATGCCCGCCATATTTTCGATCCGTTCTTCACCACCAAATCAGAGGGTACCGGACTTGGCCTGCCCATTATTCACCGGCTCATTGAAACCTATGACGGTTTGATCGATTTTGACTCCATCCCCGGAAAGGGAACTCTTTTCACCATCATATTCAAACCGGCAAAACCGATGAATGACCAAACAACTGCTTGACAACCATTTGTCAATCAAGCTATTTTATTATGTTTATCAATTTGAACCACACCAAAGGAACATTACGGAAACAAGACTCTCATGGATAAAGACACGCAGGTCATCCAGGCCAGAAAAGAAAAAATAAACGCTATCAGGGAAAAAGGCGTCCCCCTGTACCCCAATGACTTCAAAATTTCCTGTTCCGCGGCCCAGCTGCGGACCATCATTGAGACGGACCCGTCATCACTGGGCGAAGACGGCCGGACATTCAGGCTGGCGGGACGGATGATGGCTATCAACAAAATGGGGAAATCCTCTTTTGTCCGGTTTAAGGACGGATCAGACCAGATGCAGGTGTATGTCCAGAAAAACAAAGTCGGGGATGAGACTTACGACCTGTTCAAAAAACTGGACATCGGAGATTTTATCGGTGTCACTGGTCCTTTATTTCAGACCAAAACCGGAGAATGGACCGTCCTGGCCATGGAATTCCGGCTTTTGTCCAAAGCCTTGCGGCCTCTGCCGGAAAAGTTTCACGGAATCAAGGATCCCGAAAAACGGTATCGGCAACGGTATCTGGATTTGATCATGAACGAAGGCTCCAGGAACATTTTCATTACCCGAAGCAGGATTGTTTCGGCCATGCGCCAATTTTTTGAAGAACACGGATTCATGGAAGTCGAAACCCCCATGATGCAGCCACTGCCCGGAGGTGCCGAAGCCACGCCCTTCAAGACCTGGCACAACGCACTGGGCATGGAACTGTACCTGCGAATCGCTCCGGAGCTCTATCTGAAGCGCCTGGTGGTAGGCGGGTTTGAAAAAGTATTTGAAATCAACCGTAATTTCAGAAATGAGGGTGTGTCTACCCGGCACAATCCGGAATTCACCATGGTAGAATTCTACCAGGCCTATGCGGATTATCAGGACCTGATGGCACTGACAGAAGAGATGTTTGCCTTTATTGTCAGAGCCATCACCGGAGACACCGTCATCGGATATCAGGGCCACACCATTGACTTCAAATCCGGGTGGCAGCGGATGGCCATGATCGACTCGCTGTCATCTATCGGCGGGATGGACCCGGATATTGTAAATGATACCGGAGCCCTGCTGGCCTTTGCAAAAGACCGACAGATCCAGATCACCAAAACCGAAAGTCATGGAAAAATTCTCACCAAACTCTTTGATGTGCTGGTGGAGCCCAGGTTGATCCAGCCCACATTCATCACCGGGTACCCGGTGGAAGTGTCGCCATTGTCCCGGAAAAGCGAATCCGACCCGAACCTGACTGACAGGTTTGAACTGTTCATCGCCGGCCGGGAAATTGCCAACGGATTTTCCGAAATCAATGATCCGGAAGATCAGCACGACCGGTTTCTCATGCAGGTGCGCCAGCGGGATGAAGGAAACGACGAAGCCCATATCATGGATGCCGATTATGTGGAGGCCCTGGAATACGGCATGCCCCCCACTGCCGGAGAAGGCATCGGCATTGACCGGCTGGTGATGCTGCTCACCAATGCCGCCTCCATTCGAGAGGTGATCCTGTTTCCTCACATGAAGCACAGCAACTGATCATCCATGGCTGTGGAACTGTTCATAGCCCGGCGCTATCTTAAGGCCAAGCGGAAAGAAGGATTTATCTCCTTGATCACCTTTCTGTCCGTGGCCGGGGTCATGGTGGGGGTGATGGCGCTGGTGGTGGTGATCGCTGTCATGAACGGCGCGGAAACCGAATTCAGACGACGGATTCTTGGGCTGGAGCCCCATATTCTGGTCATGAATTACAACGGCCCCTTTGAAAATTACGAAACCGTGATTCAGAACATACCTGCCAGTTCCCGGATCAAAGACGTTTCCCCCATCATGTTTGCCCAGGCCATCATCCGGACCCGTCATACCATGTCCGGGGCCATGGTGAGGGGTATTGCGCCGGATAACAGTGCTTCGCTGATCCAGGGGTTTGATGTGTTCACATTAACAGATGCCCTGGCGGTCCAGAAAGATTCCGGTAATCTGCCGGGTATCATTCTGGGAAAAGAGCTGGCCCGGTCCGTGGGCGCTTCGGCCGGAGACAAGATCATTCTCATGTCCACCCGGTCCGTGATCTCTCCCATGGGGCAGATCCCAGCCATGAAACCGTTTGTGGTGAAAGGCACTTTTTCATCCGGCATGTCCGAATATGACGGCATGCTGGCCTATGTCAATCTGGATCAGGCCCAGGCTTGACAGGCGACAAAGACAAAATTTCCGCCATCGGCATCTGGGTGGATGATATTTTCAACGTCAAGGAGATCCGCAAAACCCTGCTGAGCCATCTGGAGCATCACCCGTTTTATGTCAGGGACTGGATGGAAATCAACCAGAGCCTTTTTTCCGCATTGAAACTTGAAAAAACCGCCATGTTCATCATTCTGACCCTGATCATTCTGGTGGCGGCATTCAACATTGCATCCGCCCTGATCATGCTGGTCATGGAAAAAACAAAAGATATTGCCGTGCTCAAAGCCATGGGCGCCACCCATCGGATGATCCGCAATATTTTCATTTTCAAGGGTCTGGTCATCGGCGTGATCGGAACCTTGCTGGGAACAGTGTCCGGCACCGTCATCTGTCTGCTGCTCAAGCGATATGATTTCATCCGGCTGCCCCAGGCGTACCCGTTCTCCACACTGCCGGTCCAGCTGGACCCAATGGATGTGCTTATCATTTCTGTCAGTGCTGTGATCATCTGCTTCATCTCTACGTTGTATCCGTCCTGGAAGGCATCGAACATGGACCCGCTGGAGGCTATTCGGTATGGATAGGGATGAATCAATTCTTATGCGCCTGACCCGGATCACCAAGACGTTTGGCATGTCCCCGGAAAAAATTAATATCCTTAATGAATCTGATTTTTCCATTACTCGGGGAATGACGATGGCGGTGGTTGGGGCATCGGGTATCGGCAAATCCACCCTGCTCAATATCATTGGGACCCTGGATCGACCCGATCAAGGAGAGGTGTTTTTTCAGGGCCATAACCTGCTTTCACTGAAAGATGATCAGCTGGCATCGTTCAGAAACGAACGGATTGGATTTGTGTTTCAGTTTCATTATCTGCTTCAGGGCTTTACTGCAGTGGAAAATGTGATGGTCCCGGGACTCATTGCCCGGAAATCAAAAAAAATGGTTGAAACCCAGGCCGAAAATATGCTTGAAAGGGTAGGGTTGGCGGATCGATGTCGTCATCGCGTGGAAGATCTGTCCGGGGGGGAACAGCAGCGGGTGGCTATCGCCAGGGCCCTGGTGATGAAACCGGACATACTTCTGGCGGATGAGCCCACCGGCAATCTGGACGAAAAAAATGCGGATGGTATTCATTCCCTGATTTCAGAGTTAAACAAAGAACTGGGAATGACCGTGATCGTGGTCACCCATAACATGAAACTGGCCCATATGATGGAAGAAAAGGTAACGATCCAACGTGGAAAAATTGTACCGGCACATGAAAGGGACTGATATGAAAAAATATTTGCTCAATGCAGCGCTGATATGGATGGCATGGTTCGCACTGATGACAAACTTGTATGCCGAGCAGACCGTGAGTGTCGCAGTGTTTCCATTTTCCGTTCAGGCCTCTAAGCCCCATCAAGCGCTTGGCACAGATCTTCCTCAAATGCTGGGAAACAGCCTGGAAAAGGAAGGCACGCAGGTGGTGTATGTCACAGACGACATGAACACGGAAACTTGGAATACCGCCAGATTCCAGCAGGAAGGCATTCGCCTGGGTGTGGATCACATTATCACCGGAAACATCTTCATTGCCGGCAGCGGCATCAGTATTGACACGATCATGCACCCGGTCTATGAATCCGGCCCGCCGCTGCCTTTTTTTTCTCAATCCGATTCTCTGGAAGAGCTGCATGCCGCAACAAATCAGCTGGCCCGGGCAATCATCGGCGAACTGTTTGAAAAACGAATCATTTCAAAAATCTCTGTGACCGGTAACCGCCGGGTGGATTCAGATGCAGTGCTGCGGGTGATCTCAGCGAGTCCCGGCGACATCGTGAATCAGGAAAAATTGTCCAAAGACCTGGAACAGGTCTATAAAATGGGCTATTTTGATGACGTGGTGATCAAAAAAAATGAGCTGGACCAAGGGGTTGAAATTGTTTTCACTGTCACGGAAAAACCCAGCGTCAGAAATATCTCATTCTCCAAAAACCGGGTTTACAAAGACGACGAACTGGCCGCAGTGGTGGATACCAGCACCGGATCCATCCTGAATGTGTATAAAATCAATGGAGATGTAGAAAAAATCAAAGGGTTGTACACGGAAAAAAACTACCACAACTGTGCAGTTCATTATGAAATCACTTCCCTGGACAACAACCAGGCAGATATTCTGTTCGTCATTGAAGAGGGAGAAAAAATCAAAATCGAATCCATCGTGTTTAAAGGAAACAAACACTTCAATGACAAAAAACTGAAAAAAAACATTCAAACCCGGGAAAAAGGATTCTGGTCGTTTATCACCTCTTCCGGAGATCTGGACGAAAGTGAGCTTACCAATGATGTGCTGCGTATCGAATCGCTTTATAAAAACAATGGATTCATCAATGTCAAAGTATCGGATCCGCAGATAGAAATGGAGGAAGAAAGCATCACCATCGGGTTCAGGATTGATGAGGGAGAACAATACAAAACCGGGACAGTGGACATTACCGGAGATATTCTGACTTCCAAAGCCGATCTGTCCGACAAACTTCTGGTCAAGGAATCGGATCTGTACAACCGGGAGCTGATCCGAAAAGACATGCTGGGGCTCAATGATTATTATGCCAACCAGGGCTTTGCCAATGTCAAGGTCTCGCCTCTGGTGGAAACCGATGATGCCCGTCATATTGTGAACATCACCTACCATATCGTCCAGGGAGAACCGGTTTATTTCAACCGGATCCTTATCTCTGGAAACAAAAAAACCAGAGATAAGGTAATCCGGCGGGAGCTTGCCGTGGAAGAGCAGGGAAAATTTTCCATGAAAGACATTCAGCGTTCCTACCGGAACCTGGCTTACAAAGATTATTTTCAAACGGTAGAAATCAACCCGGTTCCAACCGATAGGACCAATCAGCGGAATCTGGAGGTCAAGGTGGAAGAAAAACCCACAGGCAATTTTGCTTTTGGCGGGGGATTTTCAACCGATGACGGTCCTTTTGGTCAGGTATCTTTGGAGGAACGCAATCTGTTCGGCCGGGGACAGAATTTAAAAATTCTGGGCAGAATCTCAGGAGAAACCGGGTTGTATGATCTGGGGTTCACCGAACCATGGATTTTGACAAGCCGATTTCAGCCGGCTTCAATATCTACAAATTAGAAAAAGAGTTCGAATATTTCGAACGCAACGCCATCGGTTTGACGCTCCGATCCTCTTACCGGCAGCTGTGGGATTACACCACCATCGGCGTGGAATACAATGTGGAAGATTTTGAAGTCGAAAACGTAGAAACCCAATATACCAGCGTGACTGAAGGAGATTTTTTCACCGCCAGTATCAAGCCGTATATCAGCTATGACTCCAGAAACCATTATTTTCTGCCCACAGAGGGTATTTTCAGCAAAGTATCGGTGCAATACGCTGGGGAGTTCATGGGTGGCGACATTGACTACACGAGGTATCTGGCAGAGGGGGGCTTCTGGATTCCTCTTTTCTGGAAATTCACCGGAGCCTTTCATGTGGAAGGCGGATATCTGGATGACCGCACTAACGGGCAGATCGATATCGACTGGGAGCGGTTTTATCTGGGAGGCATCAATTCCGTTCGGGGCTTTGACAAATACGACATCAACACCAGAGAACCCGGACAAAGCATTCTGCGGGGGGGGGAAAAATTTGTCCAATTCAATGCGGAACTGATTTTTCCCCTTCAAGAGGAACAAGGAGTGGCCGGGGTGCTGTTCTATGACCGGGGAGATGTCTATCGAACCAGTGAAAGCATTGATCTGGCCAAACAATATTCCTCAGCAGGATTTGAACTGCGGTGGAACTCCCCCATGGGGCCCATCCGTCTGGCCTATGGTTTTGTGGTGGAAGGCCAGGATGAATTTAAAACCGGAGACGGCCAGTTTGATTTTTCCATCGGGGCTTTTTTCTAATATCAGTAAACAGGAATTTTTTGGGAGGAAATCATGAAACAACTTGTTCTTTCAATGATAATATGGCTGTCATTCATCGGGCTGGTGCCGGTCGCATCCGGGGCGGATTCAGTTAAAATCGGCATCATCGATTTTGAAAAAATCATGCAGGAATCCAGTGCCGGAAAAATGAATCAAAAGGCTCTGAATACCAGAGGTACGGAACTCAAGGGTAAACTGGAAAATGAAAAACAGCGTCTCGATGAGATCGGCCGGTCTTTTGAAAAGGAAGCACTGGTGCTCAGCGATGAAAAAAAACGGGAAAGAGAACGGGACTTCAGAAATCAGATCGAAGATTTCAAAATCATGCAGCAGGATTATGCCAATGAATTGAAAAACATGGAAATCAAAATGATCAAACGACATGCAGAAAGCCGTGTTTGCGATTGCCAATGAACTGGGGCAAAAAGAAAAATACAACTTGATCATAGAAAAAAAGAATGCCGGTGTCATATATGCTTCGGATCACGTGGATATCACGAATCTTGTCATTAAGAAATACAATGCAGCCACAGCCAAGGGAAGCTGATTTTCAGGCGGTTAACACTTATTCATGAAACTGACAGTTAAAGAAATTGCGGATAAAATTTGTGCCCGGGTGACCGGAGACCCTTCAACCAGCATCACAGGTGTATCCTCTTTTGATCATGCCGGTCCATCGGATATCACTTTTGCCGGGAACACAGCTTTTCTGTCACGGCTTGATCAGACCCGGGCCAAAGCCGTGATTGTTCCCAGGGATTTTGAGGTTGCAGTTCCTTTCTCCCGTTTCTGCCTTTTGAAGACCGACAATCCCAGGCGCTCATTTTTCGAACTGGTCCCGCTGTTTCATCCGGTCACGGCCCCCGTCCCAGGTATCAGTCCCCTGGCGGTCTTCGGAAAAAACTGTGCGCTGGGGGAAAACGTCACCATCGGCCCTCACGTGGTGATTGAAAACGATGTGGTTATCGGAGACCATGTGCATGTCATGCCCCATGTATTTATTGGAAATGGGTGTGTGATCAAAGACCACACCGTCATTAAACCCAATGTGACCCTGATGGATAACACCTGTCTGGGAAGCTATGTCATTGTTCATTCAGGTTCCGTGATCGGATCTGACGGTTATGGATTTGTCCAGGATGGTGACATCCATTTCAAGCTGTCCCATACCGGCCATGTCATCATTGGAGACCATGCGGAGATCGGAGCATGCAACACCATTGATCGAGGCACCCTGGGGGTTACCCGGATCGGCAACGGCGTGAAGACCGATAACCAGGTGCACATTGCCCACAATGTATCCATCGGAGACAATACTCTGGTGGTGGCCCAGGTGGGAATCGCCGGGTCCACCACGGTTGGAAGGCAAACTATTATTGCCGGAAAATCGGCCATATCAGGACACTTGACCATTGGCGATAATGTCATCGTGGGGCCTTTTTCAGGGGTGTCTTCTTCCGTCCCGGACAACCAGATCGTTTCCGGGATTCCGCACATGCCCCACAAAACCTGGTTAAAAGTCGTCAATATCCTCAGCCGGTTGCCGGGCATGCGAAAAACCCTTCTGGCCATGGAAAAACGGCTCGAATCTCTTGAACGCGTCATACAAAAACCGGAGCAGCCATGATTCATCCTACTGCCATCATCGACCCATCTGCTGAAATTGATTCCCGTGTAACGATCGGTCCTTTTGCCATCGTTAACTCAGATGTACGCATCGGGGCCGGAACCACCATCGGTCCTTATACCACCATCGATAAATACGTATCCATCGGTGAAGACTGCCAGATATTTCAATACGCGTCAATCGGAGGTGCGCCCCAGGACTTAAAATTTCACGGTGAAAAAAGCTACCTGACCATCGGCCGGGGTTCCATTATCCGGGAGTTTGTCACCATCAACCGGGGCACGGAAGCCGGCGGCGGCATCACCCAACTGGGCGAGGAAAATTATCTGATGGCCTATACCCATATCGCCCATGACTGCAAAACCGGCAGACAGGTCATTTTAGCCAACAACTCCACGTTGGCGGGACATATCGAGATCGGTGACCATGCCACTATCGGCGGATTGGTGGCCATCCATCAGTTTGTCAAAATCGGGGATTACGCCTACATCGGCGGCAAGTCCGCTGTAGTAAAAGATATTCCTCCTTATGTCATTGCTGCTGGAGACCGGGCCACCCTTCACGGCCTGAACAATGTCGGCCTTAAGCGCCACCGGTTTTCCAGCTTCACTTTGGGTGAACTCAAAAAACCTACCGGATTTTCTTTCGGATCGGACTGACGGTTAAACAGGCTTCGGAAAGAGTCAGGGCCGAGGTGGAACAGATTCCGGAAGTGAAAAATTTCACTGATTTCATTGTCAACTCCAGCCGGGGAATCACCCGGTAAATGAATCGATGAAAATTGGACTGATTGCCGGCGGCGGACAGTTTCCACTGTTGTTTGCAAAAAAAGCCGCCGAAAAAAACATGGACGTGGTAGCGGCCGGTTTTGTTTCGGAAACCGATCCCAGGCTGGTTGAAAAGGTATCAAAATTTCAATGGCTGTATCTGGGACAAGTATCCAGACTGGTGAAATATTTCAAACGCCAGGGCATTCACGAGGCCGTCATGCTTGGAACCATACACAAAACCAGCATTTTCAAGGATATTCGTCCGGATTTCAAGGCATTGGCCTTTATTCTCAAAACCGGCAGAAGCACGATGATTCGATTTTAACCCGGTTTGCAGATCTGCTGGAAACCGAAGGCATTGACATTCAGCCCTCGACACTACTTTTGCCTGAACTGTTGAGTCCACCTGGCTGCTGGACCAAAAGACCCATGGATCATGCAGAGCAACAGGATGCAATCCAAGGATGGAACCTGGCTAAGGCCGTGGGAAAACTGGACATCGGCCAGTGCATTGTGATCAGCAACGGTACGGTCCTGGCGGTGGAAGCCATTGACGGCACGGATGCCACCATCCGGCGGGGAGGGTGGACTGGCCCGGGGTAATGGGTGTGTGGTGGTCAAACGATCCAAACCCCAACAGGATCTGCGGTTTGATCTGCCGGCCACCGGCGGAGAAACCATTCGAACCATGGCGGCAGCTGGGGCCACGGCCCTGGTATTGGAAGCCGGCAAATCCCTGTCTTTTGACCGGGAACAGATGATTGCTCTGGCAGACGAACGGGGAATCGCCATTACCGCTTTGACGGACGATGATATCTTATGACCCGAAAAAAAACAACCATGTCCTGATACTGGCGGGCGAACCGTCCGGAGATGTGCACGGGGCAGACCTGATCCGGGAGATGAAACAGCGGGACGGCTCGCTGATATTCCATGGTATTGGCGGACATTGCATGGCCGACGCCGGGGCCCGTCTGTTTTTTTCCATTGATCGGCTGTCCGCCATGGGACTTTGGGAGGTTATCCGGCAGATCCGGCCAGTCAAACAGGCGTTCGATCTTTTCAGACATCACCTGCGAAGCCTTGATCCGGGGCTGGTAGTTCTTGTCGACTATCCGGGCTTCAACCTCAGGGCGGCAGCATATGTAAAAAGCACAGCCGCTCCCCGGTGTTTTACTATATCCCCCCAAGGTGTGGGCCTGGAACCCGTCCCGCCTCCGACAGATGAAACAGACAGTTGATCATGCCGGACTGATCTTTCCTTTTGAAGAAAAAATATACAAAAAGGCTGGTGTTCCCGCCACTTATGTGGGAAATCCTTTGCTGGATCAATACCCTGTGCCTTTGCCGCATCCCGTCAGATCCCATACTGATGTGCCGGATTCCGGAACCATCGGACTGCTGCCCGGTTCCAGAAAAAACGAAATACATGCACTGCTGACGACCATTCTGGCCGCAGCACAGAACATTCACCGGCACCATCCTAACATCCGGTTTCTGGTTTCAGCCGCAGAATCGATCCCCTCGGATCTGATAGAATCACAGGTAAAGGCTGCAAAAAATCCCGAACTGTTCCGAGTAATTTCCGGCGATCCCAGACAAATTTTTGAACAATCGGACATGCTGATTGCCGCATCCGGCACCATCACCTTGGAAGCCGCGTTGTGCAGCATTCCCACCGTGATTGTCTATAAAGTGTCGCCGATTACGTTTCACGTGGGCCGTGCGGTCGTGAAAGTGGCGTATGCCGGTCTGGCAAATATCATCCTGAACAAAGAGGTGATGCCTGAACTGCTTCAGGACGTAGCCACCCCGGAAACCATTTCCACCGCTGCCTGTGAGATGCTCACTCACCTGGATGAATTCCGGCACAGGCTGCTTCCGGTCAGACGGTTGCTGGGAGGACCTGGTGCGGCTGCCCGAGCGGCGGAAATCGCTTTGGCATTACAATCCAGGGATAATAATAGTCGCTAAAAGGAAAAATGGAGGTTTGACAAACCCTATCAAACCTTATTAAACTGATTTTTCAAATGATCTGTTTTGAAGGAAAAAATCTAACTTGATGACATTGAATATCACATTGCTGGTTATCTGCCTGGTGTTGTCCGGTTTTTTTTTCATCATCTGAAACCGCACTGTTTTCCATTTCTAGAATCAAAGCCTTCCATGTTGCCAAAGACGGGTCGAAAACCGGAGAATTGATCGTCAAAATGAAACAGGACCCCCATACGCTGCTCACAACGATCCTCATCGGCAACAATCTGGTGAATATCGGGGGGGCGGCCCTGGCCACATCCATTGCAATCACCTATTTCCAATCCAATGCCGTGGGCATTGCCACCGGGGTCATGACCTGGTGATCCTGGTGTTCGGAGAAATATTTCCCAAAGCGTTTGCCACGCAGTACAACGTAATGGTAGCCCGGGTGGTTATTTTCCCGTTATATTGGCTTTCCAGACTTTTCTGGCCCCTGGTTCTGATTCTCAATTTCATTCCCAGATTATACGGGTCGGTCAATCCGGCATACCATACGGTGACCGAAGATGAACTGATGACCATGGTGGAAGTGGTGGAAGAAGAAGGGGAAATCAAGGAAGCGGAAAAAGAATATATCACCAATATTTTTGAATTCGATGATACCTCCTGCTGTGAAATCATGACTCCGAGAGCGGATATGTTCGTGGTGGATGCCATGGAAGAACTGGACATTCCCGCCATTTTATCAACCGGATATTCCCGGATTCCGGTCATTGAAGACAGCATCGACAATGTTATCGGTGTGCTGCACATCAAGGACCTGTTTGCCAGTTACCAAAAACTCACTGCATCTGATGAACAGATATCCTCCCTGGATATCAAAACCATTATGAAAAAACCTTATTTTATTCCGGAGTCCAAAAAACTGGACTCTCTGCTCCAGGAATTCAAGGCCAAAAAAAGCCATATGGCCATTGTGGTGGACGAGCATGGCGGAGTGGCCGGCCTGGTGACACTGGAGGACGTGGTGGAGGAAATTTTCGGAGAAATCATTGATGAGACCGACCAGATGGTTCCGGACATTGTCCGTCTCAAAGACAACAAATGGCTGGTGGCCGGACGAATCAATGTGGAGGACCTGAACAAGGAAATCGACATCAATATCCCGGAATCAGTGAGCTACGACACCTTTTCCGGATTTTTCTCGAACAGATCGACCGGATCCCCCAGCCCGGAGAATCCGTGATCATCGACCGGTGGACCGCAACGGTCAAAGAGATGGACGGCAATCGAATCCAGTCCTTTATCGTTAAAAAAGAGGGCGGATCGTGACACCCATCACTTCAGCCACCCAACTTTACTGCGTGCTGGGCAACCCGGTTTCCCACTCCAGAAGCCCTCTGGTTCACAACCAGGCATTTGCGGATCATTCCATTGATGCAGTGTATCTGGCGTTTGCACCCACTGATATCAAACCGGCTATGGAAGCAGTCCGACAGTTCCATGTTCACGGGGTTTCAGTCACCATTCCCTTTAAAACCGAAGTCATCCCTTTTCTGGATCATATCGATGACCAGGCAGCAGCCATCGGAGCCGTGAACACCATTGTCAACCAGCAAGGCAGGCTGTACGGATACAACACCGACAGCCGGGCTGCTGTCCTTCCGTTGAAAAATTCATCTGTTTCCGGCAAATCCGTGCTGATCATCGGAGCGGGAGGGGCGGCCCGGGCTGTGGCGTTCGGCATCCATGAACAAAAGGGGCGGATGGTGATCACCAACCGATCTGAACCAAAGGGCAGGGCCTTGGCAACACAATACAATGCAGATTTTTGTCCTATGGATCAAATCTGTCATCTTCGTCCGGATATCATCATTAACACCACATCCCTTGGAATGGCCCCGGATACCGACGTGCTGTCATGTCCGTCCGAGTGTCTTACGCCCGCCACCCTGGTAATGGATGTGGTGTATACCCCATTGGAAACACGGCTGTTGTCAATGGCCAGAAAAAAGGGATGCCAGGTGATAGATGGGGTGACCATGTTTGTAGCCCAGGCAGCAGCCCAGTTTGAACTGTGGACCGGTATTTCGCCGGATATGGTAAAAATGCGGCATGCCGTTCTCGCCCATCAGAATATTCAACCCATTTAAGACCAAAACAGGACCAACCATGAAACAATTGACCCCGAAACCCGTTTCTTCCCCCCGAATCGTGACGGTGCCGGGCTCCAAAAGCATCTCCCACCGCATGCTCATCTGCGCAGCATTGTGCAGTGGCACGTCACGGATCCGGAACCTTCTGGATTCCCAGGACCTGGGGTTGACCCGGGATGCATTATCCTGTCTGGGGGCAAAAATCGACCACACCGGTGGCGACTTGGTCCGGGTGACCGGATTTGCCGGGCATCCAGCACCTTGGGCCGATCCCATATACCTGGGCAACTCCGGCACTTCCATGCGGCTTCTGGCCGGTATCACCGGACTCGGCACCACTCCGTATACCCTGACCGGTGATGACCGCATGTGCGCAAGGCCCATGAAAGAGCTGTTGGATGCCATGTCACCTATAGGCATCCATGCTTTCTCCGGCACTCCGGACGGATTTCCACCGGTCACCATTCAAGGAAAAGAGCGCCAGGGAGGAACCACCCGGCTGGACTGCTCGAAAAGCAGTCAATATCTATCCGCATTGCTGATGATCGGACCTTTCATGACCCACGGACTGACCATTGACCTGACTGGCCCGCCCGTGTCTTCCCCCTATATTGATCTGACCATGGACGTGATGAAACAATTTCAAGTGACGGCTTGCCGTATCAATGACACCACGTATCAGGTGCCGGGAGGACAGCAGTACATCCCTGGAGACCATGTGGTGGAGCCGGACCTGTCCAATGCCGGTTATTTCTGGGCCGCCGGCGCCATTACCGGACAGAAGATCGGTGTGGCCCATATCCAGGCGGATTCTTTTCAGGGAGATTTGAAACAGATCCGGATTCTTGAAAAAATGGGCTGCGACCTGTTTTTGAAGAAGGATCAGCGGCGGTCAAGGGCCGTGATCTGCATGCCGTGGATGTGGATATGTCTGACACCCCGGATGCGGTCCCTACCATTGCCGTGGTGGCGGCCTTTGCCACCGGCACCACCCGGATCCGCAACATAGGGCATCTGAGGGAAAAGGAATGTGACCGGCTTTATGCCGTGACATCCCAGCTGGAAAAAATGGGCATTCTCACCGAGCAGGGGGAGGACTGGCTGACAGTGACAGGCGGAACGCCTTCAGGCGCTTTCATCAATACCTTTAACGATCACCGGATTGCCATGGCGTTTGCCGTAGCCGGCCTCACGGTGCCGGACATACAGATCGAAAACCCGGCCTGTGTTGGAAAATCCTTTCCCGGATTCTGGGAAGTATATGATGCCCTGTAATCTCATTCTCATCGGTTACCGCTGCTGCGGAAAAACGCGGGTGGGGCAGCATCTGTCGGATTTGATGAGGTATGATTTTGTGGATACGGATAAACGCATAGAGTCAGACTGCGGTACCGATATTGATACGCTGGTGGCGGCCAGGGGATGGCCGTATTTCAGACAAAAAGAAACAATGATTTTAAAAAAAATTGTTCTTCAAAACAACCAGGTCATAGCCACAGGCGGCGGCATGGTGCTGGCCCCTGAAAACCGGGCGCTGATAAAGAAAAACGGAACGGTGATCTGGCTGACAGCGGATCCTGACACCATTGTTCAGCGACTGAAGGAAGACCCGCACACCCGATCGACCCGGCCCCGGTTCACCGCCCGATCCCTGCTGAAAGAAACCCGTGACACCCTGACGGAACGCACCCCGTTCTATAAAGACCTGGCTGACATAACCGTGGCCACCACCACCGGTCACACTCCCCGGGAAATTGCCGAAATTATCAAAAGGAGCCTTGATCATGGCCGGATCCAGTTTCGGTAAAGCATTTCACATAACGACATTTGGTGAATCCCACGGTCCGGGTATCGGCGTGGTGATCCAGGGTTGCCCGCCGGGCCTGCCCATGGATGAATCCCTAATCCAGAAGGCGTTGAACCGCCGCAAACCCGGACAGGGAGTCGGAGGCACCAAACGCAGGGACCGGACAACCCTGTCATTTTGTCCGGTGTGTTTCAGGGACAGACCACCGGCACCCCGCTCGCCATCCTGATTCAAAACAAGGATGCCCGCTCCAGCGCGTACTCTGACATTGCCCATCTGTACCGACCGGTCACGGGGATTTCACCTACCAGAAAAATACGGAATCCGGGATTTCAGGGGCGGGGCAGGGCATCGGCCCGGGAAACCGCAGCCCGGGTGGCGGCCGGTGCAGTGGCACAAGCGGTTCTGGACCGTTATGGCGTGACCGTCCAAAGTTTTACCATGGCTATCGGCGGCGTGGCGGTTCAGCAGTTTGATGCCACCGCCGTAAAAAAAATGAACTGCGGTGCCCGGATATGGCGGCGGCAAAGCCATGATTGAACGCATCAAGACCGTGAAAGCTCAGGGGGATTCCCTGGGGGGGGGTCGTGGAGATTCGTGCGAATCATGTGCCGGCCGGAATCGGTGATCCGGTGTTTGACAAATTGGATGCCGACATTGCCAAAGCCATGATGGGGATCGGAGCGGTCAAGGCCGTGGAAATCGGCTCCGGAATCCAGGCTTCCGGCAGAACCGGTTTGCAAAACAATGATCTCATGGACGACACCGGGTTTCTGTCCAACTACTGCGGAGGAATTCTGGCTGGAATATCAACCGGAGAACCCATTGTTGTCCGGGTACACGTCAAACCGATCCCTTCCATCGGGCTGGATCAGAAACCCTGGATACAAGCGGACAGCCGGCTGTCATTTCCACACAGGGCCGGCATGACATCTGTGCCATTCCCCGGATCAACATGGTCTGCGAATCCATGCTGGCGCTGGTAATCACAGACCATGTGCTACGTCAAAAAATGCTGTTATGATCACGCCTTATTTTTGAACAATATCCGCCTCCAGCCGGTCGGCAATCGCCAGCGCGGAATTCAGGGCATCATTGATGGCAAACAATTGAATTTTCAAAGTTTTCAATGAAGCCTGGGTGGCAGATATTTTTTCATCGGATTGAAGTAACCGGGCCAATTTTCCCGATTTGTCGGCAAATTCCGTTAATTTCTCACTGAAATTGACGATCTCACCTGCCCATTTGTCGCGTTCATCCCGGGTCAGTTCAATATCGGCATTTTCGGTGCCGTTGATCAGATGGTCGATCTGATAGTCTTCAGGGTTGGCGATAATTTCGTACATTTGATTACTCCTTGTCCTATACGTTGATTTTTACATTTTACCTTTTATTCGAGTACGCGGGCCGGTAATTCCCCTTGGGTATAAAACAACTTAAAAATGGTTTGAAACAGGGCATACCGGGCATTGGAAATCCGCCGCTCAGACTGTACCAGCAGGGTGTTGGCATCCATCATGTCCACAATATCTGCCAGGCCATACTGATACTGCATCTGGACGGCATTATAATTCTCTTGTGCGGATTTCAATTCATCCGCCAGGTTAATCAAGGTTTTTCTGGCGGTTTCATACTCGGAAAACGCAATTTTGGATTCCAGTATAATATCGTTTCTGACCTGAATCAGCGAGGTATGGGCCTGTTTTTTTCTGGCTTCGGCCTGACGGATCTGAGCGTTGCGAAGTCCCCCATCAAACAGGGTGAATTGAATTTCGGCCATGGCATAGGCTTCTTCATCGTTTGGGCCGATGCCCATGCCCATCAATGAACTGCCATAGGTGACGTCGGATTTCCGGTATCCGGTCTCCAGACTCAGCTGGGGCCAGTATTCCCCTTTTTCATATCGGATGGTCTGGTCGGCAATTTCTATATTCTTTTGTGCAGCTCTTATTTCGAACCGGTTTATCAAGGCTTTAGCCTGAACCTGCTCAAGAGATATGTCCATAAGCTCCAGGGATTGGATATCGGTGTCGGAAGTGGAAAATCCGTCATCAATGCCCGTGATCCGGACAATATTGGCCCGTGTTTGAACGATGCCGTTCAGCGCTATTTCCCGGTCTGTTCTGGCCCGGGACAGTTCCGCCTCGGCCCGGAACGAATCGGTTTTGGTAACACTGCCCACCCGCAGTTTTTCCTCCACCGCCTGTTTATGGGTTTTCAGCCGCTCTACATCGGCCTGGGCAATTTCCAGCATGCGCTTGGCTTCCAGGGCTTTGAAATATGCCAGTGACACTTCCAACAGGTACGCAGAACGAATCGCTTCCAGGGAAAAGACATTGGTTTCAATCCCTTTTTTGGCCACATCATAGGCGATCAGCTCCCTGCCGTTCAGAGTGAAGGACTGATTCAGCCGGATCCCCCCCACTGCCGTATCCGGAGTAAATATGCCCGTGTCCTTGTACTTGGTGTAGCTGCCGAATACGGTGGCCCGGGGAATCAGAACCGATCTGGCCCGCAGCTTATCCTGTCGGGCGATCTTCACGTCATCTTCTGCGATCCTGATGGTTTCCGCCGTTTCGTTGGCGGCCCGGCACAGATTTTTCAAAGTATAATGAACCTGCTTTTCAGCAGACAGGGCAGGGCAGCAGACCGACATGGTCATCAGGCAGACTAACAAGATCATCCCGTTTGTTTTCATAAAATTCCTTTTACACAAGACTTTTTTTGAATTGATCAAACAGACATCTACAATAATATGATCGCCATCATTCGTCAAGCGCTCCGCAGGCTGGAAATAAATTTGCGTTTCCCTGTTATGGAAAAAAAAAAAAATCCGTGATATAGATATCTTTTTATCCAAAAAAACTACCTTTGATTGACAAAAACGAGGAGACACACATGACAGCTATCCCTGAAACACAATTTAAGGACCTGCCATTGAAACGACAAGGCAAGGTCAGGGATATTTTTGACTTTGGCGACACATTGCTGCTGGTCACGACAGACCGGCTGTCCGCCTTTGACGTGGTATTACCGGATCCCATCCCGGAAAAGGGAAAGGTGCTCAACCAGATCAGTGTGTTCTGGTTTGAAAAAATGGCGGATATTGTGGGCAATCATCTGGTGACCACGGATGTGAATGCTTACCCCGATCCCTGTCATCCCTACAAAAAAGCCTTGAACAAAACGCAGTATGCTGGTAAAAAAGGCGGATCCGCTGCCCATTGAATGTATTGTGAGAGGCTACATCACCGGATCCGGCTGGCATGGATACCAAACCACCGGACATGTCTGCGGAATTCAGCTGCCTGAAGGACTTCAGGAATCCGATAAACTGGCAGCACCTTTGTATACCCCATCCACCAAGGCGGAAGTCGGGGATCATGATATCAATATCTCGTTTGAACAGACCGTGGATATTCTGGGCAAGGAAACTGCTGAAAAAATCCGGGACCTGAGCCTGGAAATCTACAACAAAGGAGCGGCCCTGGCACTGGAAAAAGGGATTATTATCGCAGACACCAAATTTGAATTCGGCGTGCTGGATAACGAAATCATTCTCATCGACGAGGTGCTCACCCCGGATTCCTCCCGGTTCTGGCCCCTGGACGACTATGCCCCGGGCCGCAGTCAGAAAAGTTTTGACAAACAAACGGTCCGGGACTGGCTGGTCAACTCCGGATGGGACAAAACTCCCCCGGGCCCCAGACTGCCAAAAGAAGTGATTGAAAATACCGCCAAAACGTATAAAGAGATTTACACGAGACTGACGAGTGAACAGCTCTAACCCGTTCCGGTCCATTGCATTAACCGACATACGGCTGGAGGACGACCGTTTCCGGATCACGGTCGAGGAAGAGGAAGATTTGACGTCTCTGATCCGGTCCATCCGGACAGTGGGATTGATCTGCCCCCCCACGGTTTGGCTGACGGACAGCGGCTTTATTCCGGTATGCGGGTTTCGGCGGATTCAGGCGGCCCGGTCTCTGGCCGAGGCCGGGGCATCCGGAGAAATTGACTGCCGGATCATGCCGTCTGATCAAGAGAAGGCTTGTGCCCTCCAGGCAGTTGCGGACAATGCGTTCGCCCGGGAACTGACCCCGTCGGAACAGGTGAGAGCCGTCAGACTGCTGGGCCGATTCATGAATTCTGCACAGATGGCCCGTCAATCTCCCGGCATATTCAACCGGCAGCTGAATCCGGCATTTATCTCAGAACTGCTGGCGGTATCAGACCTGCCCCCCAAAGCCATTGCACTGCTTGAAAACGGCCGTCTGGCCCTGAAACCGGCCAGACGGCTGACCGGATATGACAGCGGCGCCATTGAGGTATTAATCGATCTGTTTTCCCGGATCAAAGCCTCTTCCGGAAAGCAACTGGATATGATCACCTGTTTTACCGAAGTATGCAAGAAAGAACGGATCGCACCTGCAACCCTGTTCAATGAAACCGGGTTGCAAGCCCTTTTCAAGCGGGATATCCAGGACTTAGGACAAAAAGGAGACCAGATACGGCAGTATCTGGTTCATCGCCGGTTTCCGAACCTTGAACAGGCCCGGCAGAAAGCCAGATCCCATGTCGGGCGGCTTCAGTCTCAAAACGGGTTCCGGTTTCATCTGCCGGATAATTTTGAATCCATGACATATGGCGTGTCCTTTGAATTCACGTCTTCCGAAGAATTCAGAAACCAGGTTCAATCCCTGACATCCCTGGCAGATCATCCCGACCTGAAGGGGCTTTTGCAGCGATGAAAATCAGACAGGTCATCATGGACCCCTCCCTGGAAATGACCGGTGAGATTGAGGAGATTGTTTCCCGGCTGTCCATCCATCCGGAAATCGTTTCGGATCCCCGGATAATATATGACCGGATCCATCAGGCAAACGATCCGATCGGGGCCGCCAAATCTTTATTATATATCACCAACAACAAAGGGGCCAAGATACGGGCGTGTCCCGGTACCAGCCATTACACCTGCTGCGACTACACGATTCTGCACACCGGAACTTTCTGTACCATGGATTGTGCCTACTGTATTCTTCAGGCCTATTTTCATCCACCGGTACTTCAGTATTTCTCAGGCCTTAACCAGATAAAATCGGAATTGGCCCACCTGTTTTCACAAAACAAAATTTTTCGCATCGGCACCGGAGAATACACGGATTCACTGATCTGGGAACCGTTCACCCCCAGCCCCCGGTTCCTGGTGAACACCTTTGCAGAACAATCCAGCAGCCTGTTGGAACTCAAGACCAAAACCGCGAATGTGGAATCGCTTCTGGATCTGGACCATAACCAAAAACTGTGCTGGCCTGGTCGGTCAACACACCGGAAGTCATTCAGTCGGAAGAAAAAGGCACCACACCGCTGAAAATCCGTCTAAAAACAGCCGGACGTTGTGAAGCCAAGGGATACCCCCTGTCGTTTCATTTTGACCCCCTGGTGCTGTACGATGGATGTGAACGAGCCTATGCTCAGGTAATCCATGATATTTTTTCCCATGTCCGGCCGGAAAGCATCGTGTGGATCAGTATCGGCAGTTTTAGGTTCATGCCGGCTCTCAAACCGATCATTGAAAACCGGTTTCCATCCTCCAGACTCTGCTATGGGGAGTTTATCCTGGGGCTGGACAATAAAATGCGATATTTTAAACCCTTGCGCATACAATTGTACCGGAAACTGGTGAACCTGATAAAAGACTATGCGCCGGATGTTCAGGTTTATTTCTGTATGGAAGATCAGGAGGTCTGGGAAAAAACCATGGGGTATTTTCCCGGGGAGAAGGGGGCTTTAGGGCATCTCCTGGACCGGGCTGCCGTGTCACACTGCCGGTTGAACCCGGACCTGCTCTGAAAAAAAGGGAAGGACCTGAAACAACAGACCCTCCCCTGAGAGATATCGGTCAGCGGATGTACTACCGGCCAACCGGCCGACATCTATTGACCGCTAACTGTTTTCTTTTTCTGCATTGACCTGGTCAATGATTTTCTGGGCCAGATCACCCGGCACTTCATCATACTGGGCAAACTCCATGGTAAACGTTCCACGGCCCCGGTCATGGAGCTCAGATCAGGGGCATACCTGAGCATTTCCGACATGGGCACCAGGGCATTGATGATCTGTTTGTCATCTTCGGAATCCATGCCCAGAACCCGGCCCCGCCGGGAGTTGAGATCTCCCATGATGTCACCGGTGTTAGCATCCGGCACTTTCACCGAAACTTTCATGATCGGTTCCAGCAAAACGGATTTGGCATCCTTGGCTGCGGCCTTGAACGCAATGGATCCAGCCGTCTTGAATGCCATTTCCGATGAGTCTACGGAATGGTAGGACCCGAAATCCAGGGTGGTACGGAAATCCACACAGGGAAACCCTGCCAGAATACCGTACTTCGAGCTTTCCCGGATACCGGCCTCCACAGCAGGAATATAATTTTTGGGAATCACACCGCCCACGATCTTATCCACAAATTCGAATCCGGTGCCTCTGGGCAGCGGTTCCAGGACGATCCAGCAGTCCCCGTACTGGCCATGGCCTCCAGACTGTTTTTTGTGTTTTCCCTGGACCCTGATTTTTTTCTTGAAGGTTTCCCGATACGCCACCTTGGGGGTGTTGATCTCCATGGCTACATTAAATTTGCGCTGAATTTTATCTGCGGTTACCTCGATATGCACCAGCCCTCTGCCGGACAAAATTGTCTGCCGTGTTTCCTCTTCCCGCTTCAGTTCCAGCCCGGTGTCTTCCTGAAGAATTTTTCGCAAGGCTTCATGAATCTTGTCTTCGTCATTCTTGGATTTGGGGGAGATGGCAAAGGAAATCACCGGTGGCATAGGGGCCGGGGCCGGAATCTGAATCTGCCTGCCGCCGGTCAGGGTGTCTCCGGTCAGCGTGGATTTGAGTTTGGCCACCGCCACAATGGATCCCGGCACTGCCGATGTAATGGATTTCTGCTCCTTACCCGCAATTTCCAGCAACTGGGAATAGCGTTCCTTGGTATCCTTGGTCACGTTGAGGAAATTTCCCTCTTTCCCCAATGTGCCGGATATTACCCGGAACAGGGACAGCCGTCCGGCATAGGGATCCACAATCGTATTGAACACAAATCCGCAGAATTCCGCATCCGGATCCGGAGACACTACCACATCCTGTCCATCACTGTCTTTGGCGATCCAGTCGCCTCTATCCAGCGGGGAGGGCATATAGGTATTGATAAAGTCCAATACTGTGTCAATGCCGATCATTTTGACAGCGGATGCGCAGATTGCCGGATAAAACTGGGCCTCAGAAATTCCCTTCCGAAAGGCGTTCTTGATCTCCTCTTCAGTCAGTTCCTCGCCTTCCAGGTATTTTTCCAGCAGTTCATCATTGAGTTCCGCAATATTTTCAATGAACTCTTCTTTGGCAGCGGCCATGTCGTCAGCCATGTCCGCCGGAATATCCATGGGTGTGGCTTTGCCGTTTTCGTCATATTCAAACGCCTTGTGGGTGACGATGTTCACCAGTCCTTTGAAACCGGCTTCCTTCCCAATGGGATAACAAATGGGAATAATTTTCTTTTTCAAAGAGACATTAGAGGCTTCCAGACAGGCGGCAAAATCGGATCGTTCCCGGTCCAGCTTGTTGACAATGACCAGTCCGGGCAGGTTGTATTCCAGAGCAGAGGCAGCCGCTTCTTCGGTCATGGCGGAAGGCCCGCCCACACCATCGATGACAAAGACCATGGCATCGGCCACCGGAAAACAGATTTTGGCCGCTGAGAAAAAATTTTGATCACCCGGGGTGTCCATCAATGTGACAACGTGTTTGTTATGGGTGTATTTGATAAATGAGGTGTTGATACTCTGCTGTTTTTTGATTTCTTCGGGCTGAAAATCCATGACCGTATTGCCTTCTTCCACCTTCCCAGCCGGCTGGTCACACCCAGTTTGAAAAGCATAGCCTCAGCAAGAGTTGTCTTGCCCGCACCTCCATGGCCTGCAAAGGCCACATTTCTCATGGTTTTGATGTCTTCGCTCATTACCGCTCCTTTACACGATTAATAAAAAAGTCTTACTTAAATAATAAAATTTAAAATAAAAATAACAGTGTTTTTTTCAATGCCCAAGGAAAATCAATGAAATCAGGTATTCCGTGTTTCCTTTCGGACCCAGGACAGGGGAGGGGACCACTCCCTGCAATGCATATCCACGGTCTGAAAAGAACTGTGACAAATCTGTCACCACCTTTTTTCTGATTTCCGGATCCTTGACAACACCCCCTTTGCCGATATGTTGTTTGCCTGCCTCAAACTGGGGTTTGATCAGGGCGATTACCCGGGTATCTTTTCCCATGAATTTTTCCGCCGCCGGGATCACGGTTTTCAAAGAGATAAAAGAGGTGTCCGCCACCACAACATCCACCTCCCTTCCGATGGTTTCCCAGGCCATGTGCCGGATATTGGTACGCTCAATCACCATCACCCGGGGATCCGTGCGCAACGACCACGCCAGCTGTCCATACCCAACATCCACGGCAAACACCTGTCCGGCCCCGAACCGCAGCAGACAGTCGGTGAAACCGCCTGTGGATGCTCCGATATCCAGGCACACCTTGTGTGTGACATCCACAGGAAACGTGTTCAATGCTTTTTCCAGCTTAAGCCCGCCCCGGCTGACATAAGGATGGTCAGGGGTTTTCACCTGAATGACGGCCAATGGGTCCACACGGAATCCGGGTTTATCACAGGGCTGGCCGTTTACCATTACTTTTCCGGCCATGATCACGGCCCGGGCTCTGGTCCTGGAACCTGCCAGACCTTTGTTTACCAGCACCTGATCCAAGCGGCACCGGTCCACATTTCTATCTGTTGCCATGCAGTTCACGGGCAGCAGAAGCTACAGCATTTGCATCAATCCGGTATTCCTTTCTCAGGACATCCTGGGGCCCGTGCTCCACAAATCGGTCCTCAATACCGATACGTCTGACATGCCGGTCAGTCAATCCATGGTCCATAAACAGCTCCAGGACTGCTGACCCGAACCCGCCTGCCAGCACATGCTCCTCCACTGTGATGATCCGCTTGAATGCGGCAGCTTTTCCAGCAGCAGTGCCTGATCCAGGGGTTTGACAAACCGGGCGTTGACCACGGTGGCGAAAATGCCTTCCGCTGCCAAAATGTCCCGGGCCTTGAGGGCCTGCTGAACCCCGGTGCCGATGGCAATGATCAGCAGGTCATCACCGTCACACAACACCTTGCCTTTTCCGATCCTCAGGGAGTGACCGGATCCGCCACTTCAACACCGGTAGCCCGGCCCCGTGGATAGCGCAGGGCAATGGGCCCGTCATGCTGCACCGCCGTGGCCAGCATCCGGGCCAGTTCATTTTCGTCCATGGGCGCCATCACTGTCATGTTGGGCATAGGCCGCAGATAGGCAAAATCAAACAGACCGTGGTGGGTGGGGCCGTCTTCCCCCACAATCCCCCCCCGGTCCAAGGCAAACACCACGGGATGGGCGTCAATGCAAACGTCATGCAGAATCTGGTCATAGGCCCGCTGAAGAAAGGTGGAATAGATGGTCACCACTGGCTTGACCCCTTTGGTTGCCAGTCCTGCCGAAAATGTTACGGCATGCTGCTCAGCAATGCCCACATCGAAAAACCGCTCCGGAAACCGGTCACAGAAATTCATCAGGCCGGTTCCTTCGGGCATGGCAGCGGTCACGGCCACCAGTTCGGGGTGACGGTTTGCCAGCTGCACCATCTGATCCCCGAACACCTGGGTATAGGTGGGAATTTTTCCGGCGGATCCGTTGGCCTTACCCGTATCTACGGCAAAGGACCCCACTCCGTGAAAATAGACCGGATTTTTTTCCGCGGGGGCATATCCCTTGCCCTTGACCGTGGTGACGTGAAGCAGCACCGGCGAATCGGCCGTATTTTTGATATTGTCGAGAATATCGATAAGATGGTTCAGATTATGGCCGTTGATGGGACCGAAATAATCAAAATTAAACGCCTCAAACAGCATGCCGGGGGTGACAAAGGTTTTAAAGGATTCCTCAGACCTTTTTGCGATTTGATAGATATCATCTCCGATTTTGGGCAAAGACTTTAAAAAGGCCCCGAACTGATTTCTCAGGGTCTGGAGATATTTGGCGGAAAAAGTACGGCTCAGGTAGGAGGACAGGGCACCGACATTGGGAGATATGGACATGTCATTGTCGTTAAGGATCACGATCAGTTTGCGTTTGAGATCCCCTGCCTGGTTCATCCCTTCATAGGCCAGGCCGGCAGTCATGGAACCGTCACCGATCACCGAAATCACATGGGAATCATCCTGGTTCAGGTATTTCGCACAACTGACTCCCAGGCCGGCGGAAATGGATGTGGAAGAATGGCCAACCGTGAATCCGTCACACACACTTTCCTTAATCTTGGTAAACCCGGAGATGCCTTTGTACCGGCGCAGGGTGTCGAATTTCTGATTCCTGCCCGTAATCAGTTTGTGGGCATAAGCCTGGTGACCCACATCCCAGATCAGCGTGTCATTAGGCAGGTCAAACACATAGTGAATGGCCAGGGTCAGTTCCACCGCACCCAGACTGGAGGCAAGATGGCCACCGTTCTGAGACACCACATGGATGATCCGATCCCGGATCTGTCTTGCCAGTTCCGGCAGATGGTTCCGGGACAGGCGCTTAAAGTCTTCCGGCTCGTGAATGCGCTGCAGCAGATCCATGGTCTCACCGTTTTTCCGGAGTTCTGTTTTAGTGTCACGCATATAACTGGATTTGTCCTCTATCCTTTTGATAATCTGTTCCCCCATATGATCACTCTTCCATCAATGAAATCAACGATCCCGGGTAACCACATAACGGGCAATGGCCCGAAGCGCATCCGCTTTGTCATCAAATCCGGCAATAGCCTCCAGAGCCTGATCTGACAATTGAGCGGCATAGGTTTTGGATCGATCCAGCCCCATAACGGCCGGAAAAGTGAGCTTGTCTCTTTCCAGGTCCGATCCGGCGGCTTTGCCCATTTTTACGGGATTCCCTTCCACATTCAAAATATCATCCATCACCTGGAATGCCAACCCCAGGCTGGCAGCATAGTCAGTCAGATCCGCTATGGCCTGTTTAGCGGCGCTGACACTCACCGCTCCGGCCACCACGCTGGCAATGATCATTTTTCCGGTCTTTAATCCGTGCATGGTTTCAAGATGTGCCAGCAGTCTTTGCTGTTTGTCATGACCGGTCTTTTCCTTGAAAAGACCCGGCTGTTTTTCAGACTGTATATCCATCACCTGTCCTTCCACCATGCCGTTGACACCGGCGGCATCAGCCATCAGTGCAGTCAGTTCCAGCAGAATTTCGGGTTCTGGCACCGGATCGAACAGATCACGGGGATGCGACAGCACATAAAAGGCATGGGTGAGCAGGGCATCACCAGCCAGAATGGCGGTGGATTCGGAAAATTGTCTGTGACACGTGGGTTTTCCCCGTCTCAAATCATCATCATCCATGGCGGGCAGGTCATCATGAATCAACGAATAGGTATGAACCATCTCCAGGGCACAGGCCACCGGCAGCACAAGGGCTGACTCTCCGCCGCAGGCCCTTGCCGCTGCCAGAGCCAGGACCGGGCGAAGCCTTTTCCACCGGCCATCACAGAATGCCGCATGGCCTGAACCAGTTCCCGCTGAGGGTCAAAGGATGTCAGAATTGTTTCAAGACATGCGTTCACCCGCTGCCGGTGAGTGTTTAAATAAACAGTGAGATCAAACCCGGATTCAGTCATGGTCAAAGACATCTTCTGAAACGGATCCATCCAGATTCTGGGTCAGCTGGGTAATTTTTTTTTCTGTACTGTCAAGGATCTCCATGCAGTACCGGACCTTTTCTATACCTGTTTCATATTTTTTCAATGCCTGTTCCAGGGGCAGATCCCCGGACTCCATTTCCTTTACAATCGTTTCCAACTGTTTTAACGCGGTCTCAAATGTGGTCTTTGCCATGAATTATTTTCTCCACCCGTGTCCGAATCCGTCCCCGGGCTAAAATGATTTCTACGAGGTCCTGAACGTCCACCATCCCGGCGTCCAGAATCACTCTTTTTCCGGCAGGGTCCGTGCGATACCGTATCCCCGGTTCATCACCGATGTGGGATTTAACGCCGTTAATGCGGCTGCCGCCTGTTCGATCCGATTCTGTTTGACGGCCAAATGATGACGTATGTGCATCTCCATGTGCCCGAGCTGTTGTGACACTGTTTTTTCACAGGCCTTTACATCGGGGGCCGACCCAGACAGGGCCTGGGATACCCAGAAAAGCTTTTCCCGGTTATGGATAATGCGGCGGTTCAGGGCCTGGTGCATACGAACGCTCAGGGAAGAGATTGTCAGTTTGAACCGGGACATGATTTGAACCGGGCTTTTCAGCCGGCCGTGCAGATCATCAAGTTTCTGCTGATAAAAGGTGAGCTGCTGTGACATCTCTGCTGCCAAATCCCGGTTCAGGCTTCCAATATGCCGAATCAAATGCGATTTTTCCGGCAACGCCAGTTCAGCTGCAGCCGACGGGGTAGGGGCCCTTACATCCGCCACGAAATCAGCAATGGTGAAATCTGTTTCATGGCCAATGCCGGTGATCACAGGAATACGCGATATAAAAACCGCCCGGGCAATTTCTTCAGAATTGAACGCTGCCAGATCTTCCAGAGAGCCGCCCCCCCGGGCCAGAATGATAACATCAGATCTATTCCGGTCATTCACCATCTCAATTGCATATACAATTTCTTGAATGGCGGCCTTACCCTGAACCGACACCGGAACGATCTCAAGGCAGCAGTTGGGAAACCGCCGGACTGAGATGTGAATGATATCGCGGACAGCCGCTCCGGTTCCCGAGGTGATGACCGATACTCGCCGTGGCAACAGGGGCACAGGTTGTTTATGGGCGACGTCAAACAGGCCTTCTTTCTCTAGTTTTTTCTTAAGCTGTTCAAAGGCTTTTTGCAGAGCGCCGGCTCCTTCAGGTTCCATGTGCTCGAAAATCAGCTGATAGGCCCCTTGGGGTTCATACACGGACAGCCGGGCCAAGCCCATAATCTTCAATCCGTTCTCCAAAGAAAATTTTAAATTGCGTTTCTGATTTTTGAACATCACCCCCCGGATCACCGCTTGTTCATCCTTGAGTGAAAAATAGGAGTGCCCGGAAGCCGGCGTTGCACAATTAGAAATCTCACCCGTGACCCATACAAACGGAAACCGGTGTTCAAGAATCGTTTTGATCTCCCGGGTCAGGAGGGTCACCGAATAGATATGTGTGGTTTCACGGTTTGGCATCAACTGGTTGTTCCTGCAACATCAAATCTTTATTTATAAGACAGATGTGCCTAAAAAGTCAACACTATGAAGATCAGGCATCAGGGTCAACGCACGTAAATGTGGTGAAATGTCCGCTTGCGTTTCCGTTGGATCAGCAAAAAAACCATCACACCCGTTAATCTGGATTTAGAGGACGATTGCGGCCTGCATGAAGCTGTCGATGATCCCGCTGGGACTGGGTTTCAAAGAACGGGCAGATGCTTGCTGAATCTTAAGAGCAACCCTTTTTTTTATTCTCAATCAATAAGGTCTGATAATATATATTATGTTAACTTTTATTTTAAATACCCATTTTTCCCTTTTTGGAGCCAGCCGGTTCAAATCTTTTGAACGGCCCGCAAAATCGACCACATAACCAAACAATAATCTTGAAATTCCCCCCTTCCGTGTTATATTGCCTTTAAAAGTTATGTTGTTAACCTAAAAATTTTTGGAGGAAATCATGAATCCTACATTTGCCCAAACCACTTCACTGGTAAAGGTCAATACCTTTATCAGGAGCGTTTACAACTGGATGACCATCGGACTGGTGGTCACCGGGTTCACGTCCTTTTTCGTTTCCCGCAGCCCAGGGCTGCTTCAGATGTTCTACGGGAACCCGGTGATGCCCTTTGTTCTGTTCATCGGCCTGATCATTCTGTGCGGTTATCTGTCCGCCCGGATTCAAAAATTGAGGCCAGCACCGCCACCGGACTGTATGTGGCACTGACGATCGCCTACGGCGTTATCCTGACCCCCATTTTTCTGATCTATACAGCCGCATCCATTGTGTCCACTTTTTTCATTTGTGCAGCCACATTCGGCGCAGCCAGTGTCTACGGGATGGTCACCAAAAAAGATCTCACCGGCATGGCCCAGTTTTTGATGATGGGCTTGATCGGCATCATTATTGCCATGGTGGTGAACATCTTCATCGGCTCTACCATGATGCAGACCATCATATCCATGATTGCCGTGCTGATTTTCACGGGCCTGACCGCGTATGACACCCAGAAACTCAAACACATGGCCGTGACCCTGCCGGACAATGCCACCGGTGCGATGGTCCGTAAGGGCGCTATTATCGGGGCCTTGAGCTTGTACCTGGACTTCATGGGTCTGTTTATCCATCTGATGCACCTGCTGGGCGTTGCCAAAGAATAAGGAATTGAGTCAACTCGCTATTGTTTGAACATACAAATCAGGGCCTGCTATCCTCAAAGATAGCAGGCCCTGACTGGTTCAAGCGGATCACAATCGCAGGCATCAGCAGATACAATTAGAGATGGGTTTGAATCGCTTGGCAGATCCGATCGCACGCCGTTTGAATCATCTCATTTTCCGGGCCTTCCACCATGACCCGGAGCAGCGGCTGGGTTCCTGAATACCGCACCAGAACACGCCCTTTATCTCCCAGCTGTGAACTCACCTCATCAATGGCTTCGGCAATTTCAGGCACCTGCATGAAATCCGGACGGGATGCATCCACCCCCACATTTTTCAATACCTGGGGAAACACCCGCATGACCCCAGCCAGGTCCGACAGGGGCCGGCCGGTTTCCGCCATCACCGCGATCAGCCGCAGGGCGGACAGCATGCCGTCGCCAGTGGTATGATCATCCAGAAAAATCATGTGCCCGGAATCCTCTCCCCCCATGATCGCCCCTGTCTCCTGCATCTTTGCCAAAACCTGACGGTCCCCGACCCCGGTTATGGATGGGTGATACCCAGATCCTCCAGAGCAAGAGTCAGCCCGATATTGCTCATCACTGTGCTGACCACGCAGTTGTTGGGCAATTGATCTTTTTCCTTGGCATGCCTGGCGCAGATGGCCAGGATCCGGTCTCCGGTAATTATCTCTCCGGTTTCATCCACCGCGATCATCCGGTCGGCATCTCCGTCAAAAGCGATGCCCAAATCCGCTTTTCCGGCCTTCACCTGTTTTTGAAGATCTGACAGGTGCTGGGATCCGCAATCCCGGTTGATATTGAACCCATCCGGACAATCATGGATAAACAACGCATCAAACAGCTGAACGTTGAACACTTCATGGCAGATCCGGCTGGCAGCCCCGTTGGAGGCATCCACCACGATTCGGATGCGGGAAGATAGTTTCCTGAAAGGAAACCTGTCCAGGAGAAATTGAGCATACCGTTTCAAACCATCTGATATTATAGAAATTTTTCCTACATCATCTCGTGAAACAATTTCCGGGTCGTCAATATCGGCTTCCAGGGCCTGCTCTTGTTCATCTGTCAGTTTCAAGCCGCCTTTCTGAAAAATTTTAATGCCGTTGTCATAAAACGGATTATGGGATGCGGAAATCACCACCCCGCACCCACCCCTGCCAGGCATCCGGCCAGATAGGCCACACCGGGAGTGGGAATCACACCGGCCAGTTCCACATGGACTCCGGTCGATGCCACCCCGGCTGCCAGGGCTGATTCCAGCATATCTCCGGAAATCCGGGTGTCCTTCCCGATCACCACCCGGTCCAGTTTCATGTTTCGGACCATTCGACCCACGGCCCGGCCAGTCCTGAGCACGGTGTTGCCGTCCATGGGGGGGACATTGGCCCGGCCCCGGATACCGTCAGTGCCAAACAATCGTGTCATGCAAAAAATTCCTTGGAAGAGATTATCAGACCGTCAAACGATCCATTAGAGAGGTTTCAATCTTCAGCAGCCAGCCGGAACCCACGGTTTTGAGTTGAGATGGCAGCTGCTGAACGGCGGTGATATAATCACGACCATCCTGGAGGGCCTGGTCATTCAGCCAGGAAACCAACTGCTCCCCGGATGCGGGCAGATGCGGTTCAGCAAGGGCCTGATCCATCTCTGGCCCTGCCTTTTCCATGGCTGACAGGATTGGCCCATGGGTCCTGGATGACCCCAGGGTATCACAGAATTTCTCCAGCTGCCGGACCCGTTCCCGGATGCTTAGAACCAGCATTTCCTGTAATCCCCGGATCAGTTCCCTGGACAACGGATCAAGGGCAAATAAAGGCCGTACATGAACATACCAGGCATACAAAGCAACAAACCCGGCGATATATTGAATATTGTGATTAAAGACTCGAACCGCTCCCGGGTGCCCCCCTGCCCGTCTGGGCAGGGAGATCGGCCGGGTGTTTCCTCCCAAAATTATTCGGTTTTCACGCGTTTCATCTTTACGGACAATGGAACCGGCCCCGGTCAGACATCCGAATCCGATGCGCACCGGGCCCACCCAGCCCCCCCTGCCCGCCCAGAAAAATGGGCGACTGATCCAGAAAAACCCCTTGATGCACATTGCCCATCATGGAAGGAGTGGCCTTGTCCTGATTGGGAGTATAATTAAAATGCACAAACGAAGACCCCACCTCGGAATGATTTTTCCGGCTGGTGCCACCGGCCATGAAGCAGTCACAGAAATTGATCAGACTGCCCAAAGTGACAAACGGAAACAACAGGGTCTGCTTGAGTCCCACGGTATGCGCAGCACAGGCCTGCTCTTCCATGATTGTTCCGGCCCTTACATGGGCATTGGATCCAAACACATTGTCGCCTAAAAATACGGCCTCTTGAAAGAATCCCCCGTTGAGCCGGACATTTCTTCCCACCCTGCAGTTTTCCAGGGTCACCGGGGCTTCATATCCGATCTGGACCCCCGGAAGGATCAATGTCCGGCTTCCCGCAATCCGGCTTCCGGGAAACACCGTGACCCCATTGCCTGAAATCCGGCCCACGTCCACATCGCTAGCCACGTACACCGAGTCCGGGTCGGGCATGATCACACCCCTGGCCAGCAGCTCTTTTTTGACCGTATGATGATTCGAATCCATGACATCCTTTATTAATCGTCCGCACAGGCACCTGTCAATAATTATTGACACTCGTTTTGAAAATGTTTTTGTCTGTCATTTGTTTTGACGTGTTTTAAAATACTGATTTACAATTCACTGCCGGCCGGATACCATATGATAAAAAAAGTTGAAACCTCTTTTGAATACTGCAAAGGACTTCGCATGTATGATTCAACCCCTTTCAACGCCCTGAAAACACACGCTGTCCGAATGAACAGCCCCGAATTTCATTTAAAACGTCTCATCACAGATCCCCACCGGCTGACTGATTTTTCCCTGAACATACCTGATTTTTTTTTATGATTTTTCCCGCCAGCGACTGGACCATGCCATTCGAAACACGTTAATGGATCTGGCCGTCGACTCCGGCGCAACAAAGATGTTTGCAAAAATGGCAGCCGGAAAAACGGTCAATCCCTCGGAAAACCGGGCCGCCCTGCATACTGCGGCCCGTGGATTTCTGGATTCAGGCCTGAAACCGGACGATCCGAAGATCCTTGACGATATCCAGACTGTTGCCCAAAACATCCGCATTTTTTCAGAAAACATCCACAACCGCCGCATCACCGGAACCCGGGGAAAAGCATTCACTGATGCCGTAGTCGTGGGCATCGGCGGTTCCTACCTGGGATGTGAATTTGTGTATACTGCCCTCAAAGCCACGCGACACTCAAAATCTGACACGCAAGACCGGACACGCACGGCCCCACCAGCCAACACCCAACACCTGTCATCCGGTCCTCCGTATTTAAACCTCCATTTTCTATCCAACGTGGACATCGACGATTTCTGCCGGATCATCTCCCGGATCGATCCAGACACCTGCTTGTGGATCATTGTCTCGAAATCCTTCACCACCACGGAAACCATGGCCAACCTGACCCAGGTCCAGGCATTTCTCAAACTGCACCACCTGAATCCAGAAGATCATTTGATAACCATCACTGCCAAAGGCAGTCCCGGGGATGACCCGTCCAACCCGGTGCTGGACAGTTTTCACATGTTCGATTTCATCGGAGGACGGTACTCGGTCACCTCAGCTGTGGGAGGCGTCCCGTTGAGCCTTGCATTCGGATATGAAACGTTTGAACGGTTTTTGTCCGGTTGTGCCCGAATGGACCGCCATGCCCTGGAAGCGCCGGTGGAGCGAAACATCCCTTTGACGGCGGCGTTGATCAGTATCTGGAACGTCCAGTTCCTGGGATATGCGGCCCAGGCGGTTATCCCTTATTCCAGCGCCCTGTCAAAACTGCCCCCCATGTTCAACAGGTGTACATGGAAAGCCTTGGCAAAAACGTGGACAAAAAAGACGTCCCTCTCCCCTGCCCGGCCGGCAGCATCATCTTCGGTGAACCCGGCACCAATGCCCAGCACTCTTTCTTTCAGCTGGCCCACCAAGGCCCGGCTTTTCCCGTTGAGTTTATCGGGGTGCTCAAACCCGGGTATACCGGGGAGCAGGTCACCTCCAAAGGAGTATACAACCACCAGGAACTATGGGCCAATCTCATTGCCCAGACTCAGGCTTTGGCTCAAGGCCGGGACCATGAGCGGCCGGCCAGGAATTTTCCGGAAACCGGCCGTCTTCGGTGGTGGTGATTCCGGACCTGTCTCCGGAAAACGTCGGCATGCTGCTGTCCTTTTATGAAGCCCGGACCGTATTTGAAGGGTTTGTCCTGAACGTCAATCCCTTTGACCAGTTCGGAGTGGAACTGGGCAAAACGCTGGCTTCCGGTATCCGTTGCCATATGGCGGACCGGAATGCGGGAAAGGCATCCGGCGAAACACCGCCGGACTCTGTAACGGCATATTACCTCAATGCTCTTTTCAAGGGCCGCATCGATTAAGTAAAGACGATCACATCAGCAGAACCGGTAAATGGATGCCCCCCAGGTCAGTCCTGCACCCAATCCCACGAACAGCACCGTGTCTCCGGGCCTGCCCACCCGTTCCTGGACCATGGCTTCGTGCAGGGCCAAAGGAATACTGGCCGCCGTGGTATTGCCGTATTTTTCGATGTTGTGGAATATTTTGGATGGTTCCAGTTTCATGAACTGACCATAGGCCTCGTTGATCCGTTTGTTGGCCTGGTGCGGCACCACCAAGTCGATCTCATCCAGAGAAATCTGCGCTTTTTCCAGGGCTTCTTTCGTGACCTGGGGAAGCATTCTCACGGCTTTCTTGAAAATGGCCGGGCCGTCCATCACCGGATAATACCGGGGATCATCCAGGGGAACATCCGGGGGTAGCCGCTGGAGCAGCCGGGATGCAGGCAGTTCCGTCATCAGTGAATCCGCGTGATTGCCGTCCGCATGCAAGGCCGACGCCAGCAGGCCCGTTTTTTCATCGCTGTCAATGCCTTCCAGGCAGACCGCGGCTGCCCCGTCCCCGAAAATCACGGTCACATCCCGTCCCCTGGTGGATTTGTCCAGTCCGGATGAATGTACTTCCCCGCCCACCAGCAGCACCCGACGGGCCAGCCCGGATTTGATATAGGCATCCGCCGTGGCCAGACCATACAGAAATCCGGTGCACTGCTGACGGATATCCAGCACCGGGGTCTTGTTCAGGCCCAGTTTGGCGGCCATCAGGCATCCGGATCCCGGAAACATGATGTCCGGACTCAAGGTGGCAAAAATGATAAAATCCAGATCCTCTGCCTGCCATCCGGCATCATCCAGGGCCATACGGGCGGCTTCGGCACCCAGATCAGATGCGCCACAATCTTCATTTATCCAGTACCGCTGCTTGATTCCGGTTCGCTGACGGATCCATTCATCCGAGGTATCCATGAATTTTTCAAGATCATGATTGGTCACCACATGGGGGGGGACATACATACCGGTACCGCGTATTGAAGTATTTTTCATTGGTTTTCCTTACATTACGGTTCGCCTGCCGTCATTATTCAAACTATTATTTTTTCACTTTTTTTTCGACAGGATTACAGAATTCACAATTCAGGCGTTATAATATTAATTGATTCTTAATGCAACCCGATTAAACCAGGGGAGATATATGAAAAATTTTTTGACAGAAGTTCATATTAATTCTTTACTTCACCCGGGAATTTACATATAGAATTATTCATGCCCAACTCGGTGATTGGTGGCTCCTCTCTTTTAAAGCCGGGATCGATGGATCGTTAACCTATTTCAGATTCAGGAGGTATTATGAAAAAAATTGCTGTTCTAGCGATGGTGGCCTTTTGCATGGCCATGATGATTTCGTCTCTGGCCATGGGTGCCAGAAAAACCGTTATTAAGATCGGTATCAACGCCCCGCTGACAGGGGATATTCCCAAGGTGGGTGAAGGTACCAAGTATGCGGCTCAGATGTGGCTTGAAGACATCGAAAAAGCCGGAGGCCTGGAAGTTGGCGGTAAAAAGTACGAAGTGGAACTGGTCATCGAGGACAATGAATCCAAAGCGGAATCCGCTGTTAAGGCCAACACCAAAATGATCACCCAGGATGATGTACTGGCCATTGTGGGGCCGCAATCCTCCAAACAGGCGGTGCCGGCCGGGGAAGTGGCCAACAAGTACAAAACCGTGATGATCAGCCCCTGGTCCACAAACCCGAACACCACCCAGGACCGTCCCTATGTGTTCCGGGGCTGCTTTCTGGACCCGTTCCAGGGACCGGTTGTGGCCAATTTCATCACCGATGAATTCGGATTTACCAAAGCTGCGGTATTATATGATGTGGCTTCCGACTATCCCAAGGGCCTGGCCGAAGTATTTAAACAGGCCTGGGAAGAAAAACACGGCCCCGGCAGTGTGGTGGCCTATGAAAGTTTTACCACCAAGGACACCGACTTTTCCTCCCAGCTCACCAAAATTGTAAAATCCGGTGCCCAGGTCTTGTTTACACCCCAGTATTATAATGAAGTTCCCCTGATCGTCAGCCAGGCCAAAGATCTGGGATGGACCGGCCCCATTGTGGGATCTGATTCCTGGGGATCGGCGGAAACCATTGAATTATGCGGTGAAGACTGCTACGGACTGTTCTTCTCCTCCCATTATGCCGCTGCCGGAGCCAAAGGCGCCACCAAGGCCTTTATTGACCGGTATGAAAAAACCTATGGATACATCCCTGATGACGTGGCTGCCCTCACTTGGGATGCCCTGCGTCTGGCCCAGCAAGCCATCCAAAATGCCGGAGAACTTACCGGAAAAATCGAAAAAGACCGGGAAGCGGTGAGAAACGCCCTGGCCCAGATCAAGGACTTTGACGGCATTACCGGCAAAATGACCTTTACCGAAGAAGGTGATCCCATCAAATGCGCGGTCATCGTCAGAATCAACAATCAGGGGGAATATGAATTCTACGGCTCCAGCTGCCCCTGATTTTAAAGGCCATGTCTGTTAAAACCGTGTCAGCATTGTTGCAGGCCCGTTCGGGCCTGCAACAATGATCCAATTCAACAGGAGTCGGTGAATGGAACCTTTGATAGAATCCTTAAATTATATCCTTCAAAACATTATCACGCCCTGCAGCGGGGCAGTTCTATGCCGTGATCTCGATTGGATACTCCATGGTGTACGGGGTATTGATGCTGTTCAACTTTGCCCATGGCGATATTTTTATGGTGGGCACCTATATCGGTTTCGGCATTGCCACTGTGTTTCTGGCCACATTGACCGGACTGGTCCCCGCCCCGCTAATTTTTCTGGCCACTGTGTTGGTGACCATGTTCCTGGCTTCCTGGATCGGGGTGTTTGTGGAAGTGGCCGGGTACCGACCCCTTCGCCAGGCACCCCGGGCGTCCGCCGCCATCACCGGCTGATGATCGGGATCATTTTTGAAACCGGCATTCTGATCATGCTGGGAGCCAAACGCTTAAGTTTTCCCCCGTTGATGGAAACGGTCAATTACCATATCGGCGGTATCTACATCACCAATGTCAAGGCCATGATCATCATCCTCTCCTTGTTGCTGATGCTGGCTTTGCACGCGTTTATCCAGAAAACCAAATGGGGAATGGCCATGCGGGCCATGTCATATGATTTTCTGGCAGTGCCTCTCATGGGCATTTCCATCAATATCATAGCGCCCCTGACCTTTGCCGTGGGTGCCGGCCTGGCATCCGTGGCCGGCATTCTGTACGGCCAGGCATATCCGATTCTGGACCCTTACATGGGAGTACTGCTGGGATGGAAAGCCTTTGTAGCTGCCATTCTGGGAGCCGCGGCTCCATCAAGGGGGCAGCTATGGCCGGATATCTGCTGGGCTTTATCGAGATTTTCGTGGCCACAATTTTTCCATCCACCCTTCGGGATCTCATTGCCTATTCCATTATCCTGATCATCCTGACCTTCAGGCCCAGGGGATTTTTTGGTATGGAACACAGTACCAAACTGCGGCTTTAATTTCTGTTGACCCAACACACACAGGAACGTCTAATGGAAATTGTAAAAAAATTTCGACAAATGTTTTCGACTGTCCCCATGCTGGGTTGGTTTCTGGGCATCCTCACAGCAGTACTGATCGAATATTTCTGGGGATATGATTATATCTCCTATTACCTGGGCCTGCCAAAGATTCCGGTATTGTTCGGAACCCTGATCATGCTCAAGGAACCGTTGATGATCCCCGGAGCCCTGGCCTATGACCTGATCGTTTATGTGATTCCGGTGCTGGCGGTGGGCAAGCTGACCAGCCCTCTCACCAATCAGGGGGCAGCCCTGCTTGAAAAGCTGCCGTTATGGCTGTCCGCAATGCTGCATCTGGTATTTTTATATGCGGTCCTTCATCTTTGGGCCGGGATCAATGACTACCGGGTCCTGGTGGTCAAACTCTCCCTGATCTCCATTATCCTGACGGTGAGCATCAATGTCATTAATGGATACCAGGGAGAATTTTCCTGCTCCCACCCGGGATTCATGGCTTTGGGGGCTTATGTGTCCTCCATTTTGACCCTGATGCTGTTTGCGGATGATAAAATTTTCGGAGCACCTCTCTTATCGCCGGCCCTGGCCCCTTATCTCTTTCCCTTGGTACTGGCCATCGGAGGCGCTGCCGCAGCCATCGGCTCTTTGGCCGTGGCCATCCCCTCTTTCCGGACCCGGGGGGATTATCTGGCCATCATTTCACTGGCCTTTATGTTCATTGTCAAATCCGCCATTGAAAACCTGCATATCATCGGCGGGGCAAGGGGCATGGGAGGCCAGCCGGATCTGGCGCCTTTACCTGTCATTTTCGTCTGGACCCTGCTGTGTATCTGGATCGTCCACAATTTTGTGACCTCTATTTACGGCAAGGCATTGAACACGGTAAGAGACGATGAAGCTGCCGCAGAATCAATGACCATCAAAACCCGTAAAACAAAAATGACCGCATTTATGTTCGGGGCATTCTGGGCGGGCATCGCCGGCGGACTGTTCGCCCATGTGCTCACCTATATCAACCCCGGCATGTTCAGCATCAACCGGCTGGCAGAAATTCTGGCCATGGTCTATTTCGGCGGACTCAACTCCATTCTGGGTTCCATTGTGGGGGCCGTAAGCATCAATGTTCTGGGAGAGGCCCTTCGCCCCCTGGAGCTGTTCAAATGGATTATCATTCCCTTGATTTTGATTTTTGTCATGATATTCCGACCCTACGGCCTGATCTCATTTACGGAAATCAACACAAAAAACTGCTGGAAGCCAAACATAAAAGCAAACAAGGAGCGACTTCATGACCCCGCTGCTGAACGTTAAAGACATGACCCATTATTTCGGCGGGCTGCGGGCGGTTCACAATTACAATCTGACCATTGCCCCCCGTCAGATCTTCGGACTTATCGGCCCTAACGGAGCCGGTAAAACCACGATTTTCAATCTGATCACCGGGGTTTATACGCCGAGCAAAGGAGAGATTCTGCTGGAAAACGAAAACATCAAGGGCCTGGAAACCAATGAAATCGCTGCCATGGGACTGGGCCGGACTTTCCAGAACCTGGCCCTGTGGCGACACATGAATGTGCTTGACCATATCCGCATGGCCCATTATTCTCAGATGAATTATGGGCTGCTTGGTGCTTTTTTCAATACCAAAGCCTGCCGGAATCAGGAAAGCCAGGTCATCGAAAATGCCCACCGTCTGATGGAATTGTTCGACATCAAGAAATATGCCGATCATCTGGTCACCAACCTGCCTTACGGTGCCCAGCGCCGGGTGGAAATGGCGCGGGCCATGGCTACTCGGCCCAAGGTGCTGTTTTTAGACGAACCCACCGCCGGCATGACACCGGATGAACTGATCCAGATGATCCGGATCATCCGGAAAGTTCACGAGGATTTCAATGTGGCCATTTTTCTGATCGAACACCGGATGAAATTTGTCATGGAACTGTGCGAACAGATCCAGACCCTGGTGTTCGGAGAGGTGATCGCCGAAGGCCCGCCTGAAGAAATCCAGAACAACCCCCAGGTGATCGAGGCCTACCTGGGCAAGGAGGATATGACCTGATGCAGCTCAACATCCAAAACCTGAATGTATCCTACGGCAATATCAAGGCCCTTCACGGCATCAATTTTCCGTGAGCGCCGGAGAAATTCTCACGATTATCGGGGCCAACGGGGCCGGAAAAAGTACCACCTTGCGGGCCATTTCCAGGATGATTCCCTGTGAGGCCGGTTCTGTCATGGAATTCGACGGCCAGGATATCATCAATTATTCCGCGGACAAAGTGGTGTCCAAACTGGGGATCTCCCATGTCCCTGAAGGCCGGCGGATCTTCGGCAACCTTACGGTGACCGAAAATCTGAACCTGGCCTGTTTTGCCAGAAAAAACAAACATGAGATCGAAACGGACCGGAAATGGGTGTTTGACCTGTTTCCACGGCTGGAAGAGCGGCGATACCAGCTGGCCGGAACCTTGTCCGGCGGAGAACAGCAGATGCTGGCCGTGGGACGGGCTTATATGTCGGGTAGGAAAATGATGCTTCTGGACGAGCCGTCCATGGGCCTGGCCCCGCTGCTCATGCTGGATATGTTCGAGGCGTTGAAAGAGATCAACAAGCTGGGCACCACCATCCTTTTAGTGGAGCAAAATGCCCGGCTGGCTCTAAAATTCGCCCAGCGGGGGTATGTGATTGAAAACGGGGCACTGGTATTAGAAGGCCCCTCTGATGAACTGCTGGACAATCCGGATGTGAAAAAAGCCTATCTGGGGGCTTAGAGCGCGTTCCCACCAAGGTGATACCTGCGATTAACCGGTCAGAATCCCGGGTGCGCTCATAATAGTTCACCTCTTGGCACGGGTATTCCTCTCAGCAGGGAATGGATCATCTCGACATATTCACCCCCCCTGCAGGGCTTGGACAGGTGCCCTACCCGCCCGTCTCTTTCCGCCAGGGATTTAATCTCTTCAATGAATTCGATATTGCCAGAAACAAAAAGAATTGGAATGACGCTATTGATCCGGCGGATATGGCGGTACACATCCATTCCGGTCAATGAACCCGGCAGGATGTAGTCCAGACTCACCAGATCATAGGTATGCCGCTCGAACAGCTCCATTGCGGACTGGCCATTGACCGCCACATCAACGTGGTGGCTGCAGGGTTCCTGGGACAGCACCCGGTGCAGCATGCGTGAAATATCGGGCTCATCTTCCACCACTAGGATTCGCATGCCCGGCCGAGCCATGATTGATGACAGAGACAGCTTTTCCGCCTCTGTCAATTGTTTTTCAATCACGGGAAAACAAATCCGCACGCAGGTCTCCTGATTTGGGATAGACGTCACCTCGATGGTTCCTTTATGCTGATGAACATATTTCTGGATATTGGACATGCCATAACCCGTGCCTTTGATACCGGAAGCATAGGCACGGATGAAATCTTTTCCGCCTTTCAGGGTGAAGGACGGGGTAAAAATATCATTGATATACGCTTCCGGAATACCACAGCCGTTGTCTTTAATTTCCAGACCGATGTTGCCTTCATGAATAAATGTGTGAAGGCAAATTACAGGTGCTTTGGTTTTTGACAGGGCATGGATGGAATTCTGAAGCAGATTGATCAGAGCGTGCTCGATCATGCCGGGATCTGCCAGGACATCCGGCAGATCAGTTGCATATGACCGATGGATCTGGATGCCATTCAAATCTTTTTTCATCAGAGCTAGTGCCAGGTCGATTTTTCATTAAACGAAAAATATTTCTGCCTGGCTCCTGATTCTTGGCAAACGCGATCAGGTTCCGGGTCAGATACTGCCCTTTTTCAGTATGATCCAATATTCTTCTCAATATTTCTTGCAACTCCGGGTCATCATAATCCAAGAGCATCAACTCGACATTGCCCATGATCACCCCGAGAATGTTGTTGAAATCATGGGCCATTTTTCCGGCCACCTGACCGATCAGGGCCAGCTTCTGCTGTTCACCCAGCAGCTTCTGGGCCTCGATTTTTTCCCTTTCAATCCTTTTGCGCCAGGAAATATCATGAATCACCACCAGGGTATAATTCAGTTTTTTTGTCAACATGGACAGAATCAAGGGTCACTGCGATCGACAGCTGAGTACCCTGCTTGGTAATCAACTCATATTCAATATCCCGGGTATCCTTTTCACCGGCAGCCAGCCTGTCAATCCGCTCTTTGAAGCGTTCCCGGCTCTTTTGTGTCAAACAGTCCAGCGGGCTCATCTCCATGAGTTCCGCCCGGGTATATCCGGAAATTTTGCAAATGATCTCATTGACCCGGATAAACCGCTGGTTTTCAAAATCCACCTCACAGATACCGGCCGGGGCATGGGAAAACAGATGCCGGTACCTCTGTTCGCTTTCCATAAGGGCATCCTGGGACTGCTTTCGTTCAATGGCCAGGGCCATCTGATGGGAAACGGCCGCCAGCACTTCCAGATCTCTGGTAGTATACAAATCCGGATCTGTATAGCTCTGGACGGCCACTACCCCGATGACTTTGTCCCTGACTATCAAAGGAGCCCCCATCCAGATGAGCCCCAAAGGTCCCCACATCCCTTTTTGGGCTGCCCGTTCCGTCAGTTCGTTCCGATTCAGCAGAATCGGTTCTTTTCTTGTGAAAACCAGGCCGGTCAATGAACTGTTTTCCGCGTCATCAAACGGAATGGGCGAAAAATCATCATCTGTGGTATCCACGTGATAGGGGAAAAGCAGTTGATGGTTCCGGGCATCTTTGAGTGCGATGAAAAAATTGGTCACATCGATAATTGGGGAAAGCGATTCATGGATAGTCTGAAACAGATCGTTCAGATCCCGGGCAGTGGCCACCGCACCCAGAATCTTAAACATGGCGGCATTGATATCTTCAGCTTGTTTTTTTTCAGTGATATCCAGAAAAAGAGAATGAACCGCCGGGTGCCCCTCATAATCCACCAGGGTAGTATAGGTCTCAACCCACCGGTACCCTTTTTTCTATGACGAATCCGGTATTGCTGAACAGGTGTGATATCCATGCCGGTCAGCCGTTTTTTGAAATTATTGGAAAACAGATCCCAGTCATCCGGGTGTAGAATATTTTTGAGCTGTTCCGGAGTGAAATTTTTGAGTTCAGACGGTGTGTACCCGGTAATTTTTGTCATTGGCGAACTGACAAAGACCAATCGTAAAGGTTGATCTCTGGTGATGACCAGACCCTGCGGGGATTCTTCCACCAATTGACGGTACTGCTTTTGATTTTTCGTCAGGCGTTTTTCTTTTTCAAACAGATCATGTTCCAGAAGTTGGGAATTGAGCTGCATCAGACCCATAACAAAGGTGATTTGCACGAGTATTAGGCTGAATAGAATCATTTCATGAAACGGGGCTTTTTGCATGAAATTATCAATGGAATCCCCGGAAAACAGATGAAAGAACACCCGGGCCAGAAACAGCACGCACAACAGGATCAGGGATGTGCCAAGCAATATATTGTCCCGAAACCGCAGAACCGGGATTTGAAACGCAAATACCCGGATTATCAAGCCAAGATAGACCAGTACGTAAAGGGAACAGATGACGATACGGCTATCAACGCTGGGAACCCAATAGGTTAAAAAAGGAACGACAACCAAAGACAGCATTGCGACAAGTGCCAAATGATTTCCGGTTCTGATCGATCTATCGCCAAGGTATGTGAATCCCAGGAAAATCAAAAAAACAGATAAAAAGATCAATGCATTGGCCAGCACGATGCTGAACAAGTCCGGTATTAGATCCCGAAAACTGATCAATAAAAACCAAGGGACAGAGACCCCATTCCCAAGGTCCACAAACGGAAGTTGCCATAAATTTTCCGGTTCAGGGCATAACAGACCATGGAAATGGTTGAAACCAGGAGCGTTCCTCCAAGAACCACCAAAAGCATACGGATGTCAAAAAAATTCGATCATTAATGGTGTATTTCCCCCTTGCAAACAAAGCCCTGATATTACAAAAAAGATAGAAAATAAGCATAAAAATACTTGAAAAGTCCCATGAATAAAGGTTATAATGAGTTCACCACAAACAAAATGACCGAACTCAGGAGACCACCTCAAGTGTCATCTAATAAAGGTCAAATAAAGCACAAATTTTTGCTAAATTCCACAAAATTCCGACAATCAGCTCTTCAGAGCTAATACACTATGTTAGAGATCCAAAACACTGCCGGGCTGAAAGCCAAATCAGACTTCCGTCCCGGTAGATATTCAGCAAAATTGTTTACAACGGATTCTTTACCCGTGCAAGGGCATGCCAGCCACCTTGGAGGCTGTCTCCCCCATGATTTCCGCCAAAGTCGGATGGGCATGGATGGTATGGGCGATGTCTCTAGCGGTCAGGCCTTTTTCAACAGCCAGGGTGGCTTCGGCGATCAGGTCGGTGGCATGGGGACCAACGATATGCACCCCCAGAACCCGGCCCGAGGCTTTCTCCACAATCATCTTGGCTTCACCGGCAATTTCGTCAATGGCATGGGCTTTGCCCAGGACCCGGAAATTCACGGATGCCGTGTCGATCTCAAGACCTTTTTTCCGGCTTCCTCCTCGCTCAATCCCACTGTCCCGATTTCCGGCATGGTGAAGATAGCGCCTGGTACAGCGTCATACAGCATGGTGTCATTGCCTCCCATGGCATTGCAGGCCGCCACCAGGCCCTCATGGGACGCCACGTGGGCCAGCATGATCCGGGCAGGCCCCAGGATATCGCCGATAGCATACACATTTTCCACAGCGGTTTCCATTTTGTCATTCACTTCGATCCAGCCGGGACCTGACCTGTCCAGACCGATGGTATCGAGGCCCAGGCCTGAGGACAGCGGAGTCCGCCCGATGCACACGGCCATGAGGTCTGATATCAGGGTGCCGGTTCTGGGATTTTTTGCTTTGGGGTTGTCCGTGAACGGACTTTTTGCCAGAGAAATCCGGCATCCGGTGCCGGCGGTCTCACAATCCGTGACCACGGTGTCACAGTATACCGTGATTTTCCGTTTTTTCATCTCTCTGAGCAAAAGCTTGGACATGGCTGCATCCACAGCAGGCAGGGGCAAAAGCCGGGACATGGCCTCCACAATCGTCACCTGGGTGCCGAGCGCCTCGAAAATCCCTGCGAATTCGCATCCGATTACCCCGCCGCCCACGATGGTCAGAGATTCAGGAATGTGATCCAGAACCAGAATGTCATTGGAAGACAGAATTTTTTTACCGTCAAATGGAAAATCTGGCACATTCATGGGCCGGGTTCCGGCGGCAATGATGAGTTTGTCCCAGTTCAACGACTGTACAACGTCATCCTCACTTGTCACCAAAAGCGTCCCCTGGCCGGTGATGGTGGCGCATCCTTTAATAATGGTAATTTTCCTTGCTTTGAGTAACCCGTCGATTCCGGCCCGCTGGGATGCCAGTATTTTGTCTTTCCTTGCCATAAGTCCGGCCATGTCCGGCAGCACCGGGCCATCCAGTTTGATGCCGAAATCTGAAGCATGCCGGGTTTTGTGCAGCATTTCTGCGGTATATTTCATGATTTTGGAAGGAATGCATCCCCAGTTGAGACAGGTACCGCCTAAGTTTTCCTTTTCGATCAGCGTGACATCCGCGCCCAGGGTTGCTGCCCGCAATGCAGCCACATATCCTCCCGGCCCTCCACCGATCACCACGATTTTTTTTACCATGAATCCTCCTTTCATAGAAAATCTGTTAATTTATCGATTTCCAATTTCATTTTTCACAAATTTTTTAAAAATTATTTGACATTATCATTAACCTGGTCTAAATATCAAGATATTAAAAAAAATTAGTGTTTTTCCTCAATTTTCCAGAATCATATAGAAGGCGGAATGAAAATAGATCAAACTAACATCGATATCATCAAAGAGCTGAAACAGGGAAAGAAATCCTTTAAGAGAATTGCAGACAAACTTGCCATTACGGAGAATACGGTCCGGTCCAGAGTGAACAAACTGCAGGAGGAAGGCGTGCTGGAAATCTGCGGCCTGGTGGATCCGGCCATGCTTCCCGGCCACCGAGTGGTCATCATCGGCATCAAACTGTCGGAGATGGATCTGGTGGAAAAAGGCCGTGAGATCAGCCGGCTGAAAGGAGTTATCCACACCAATGTAGTCACCGGGCGGTTTGATCTGCTGATCATGGTTCTGTTTAAAAAAGGGTTCGGACTGTTGGAATTTTACACCGAGGAAATTGCCAAAATCCAAGGTGTCCGGTCCGTGGAAACTTTTGTTGTATATAAATCATATAATTTAAAGGTTCCCTATATTTTTTAATCTTTACTTTCAAAGGGCATTGTTATGAATAGTTTAAAAACCACACCATTGCACCCGTGGCACCTGGATGTCGGTGCAAACATGGCGGATTTCGGCGGATATGACATGCCGCTGTGGTATGACACCGGAGTCAAAAACGAACACTTGGGTGTGCTCAAGTCCGCCGGTATATTCGATACCAGCCACATGGCCTGTGTCAGTGTTCAGGGCCCGGAAGCGTTCACACTCCTCAATTGCTGTTTTACAAGAAACCTGACGTCTCTGACGACGGGCCGGTGTGTGTACGGTGCATTCTTAAATGAAAAAGGCCACTGCCTGGATGATGCCATCGTGTACAAGTGCTCGGATACCGATTTCATGGTCTGCGTCAATGCCGGCATGGGCGGGGCTATCGCCCGGCATCTGTTAGACTGGAAAAAGGACCGGGATGTTGCGGTCGCGGACCTGACAGACAAAGTGGCCAAAATGGACATCCAGGGTGTCAATGCGGCCCGCATTCTGTCAAAGCTGATCCAGTCTCCGGATCAGGTGTTTGCCGAAATGCCCTATTTTTCCTTTAAGGGTCATTTTGATCCGAACCACCCGGATGCAGACAGGGTAAAACTGCAAAACGGCACTCCCCTGCTCCTGTCCCGGTCCGGATACACCGGAGAGTTCGGGTTTGAAATTTTCATTGTCCCGGATGCCATTGTGGACCTGTGGAAAGAAATTCTGGCGGCCGGTGAATCGTTCGGGATCACCGCCTGCGGCCTGGGTGCCCGGGACTCCCTGCGGGCCGGGGCCTGCCTGCCCCTGTCCCACCAGGATATCGGCCATTTCAAATTCATGAACCATCCCTGGGATTTCGCCCTGCCCTATAATGCGGACAGATCCGGATTCACCAAAGAGTTCCTGGGAGCCAGTGCCCTGGCCCCTGAAAAAGATGACGTGTATGTGTTCCCTTTTGCGGGAGACAGTCTGAGAAAAGTGGCCGCCGGGGAAGCCACCGGCGTGGTTGACGAAACCGGCACTCAGATCGGGCATGTGCTCACCTGCGCCACGGATATGGGCATCACCTGGCATGATGGCAAAATTGTAAGCATCAACACCCCGGACCTGCCGGACAACATCAAAATCAAAGGCATCGCCTGCGGGTTTATCATGGTCTCAAAACCACTGAAACCGGGCACAAAACTGACCCTCAAAGAAGGCAAGCGTTCCATCGGGGTGACCATTGTCAGTGACATCCGGCCGGACAGAACCGCCAGAAAAAAAATCAGCAATTTTATTTAAATCAAAAAGGAGGCTGCTATGAAAGACATCAGTGAACTGAATTTACCTGAAGACGTCAAATACACCAAAGACCACGAATGGGCCAAAGCAGAAGGGGATACCGTCACCATCGGGATCAACGACTATGCCCAGGACCAGCTTGGAGAAATCGTGTTTGTGGAAATGCCCCAGGAAGGGGATTCTTTTTCCGCTGAAGAGGAGTTCGGATCCGTGGAATCGGTCAAGGCGGTATCGGAAATGTACATGCCAATTTCCGGTGAAATCGTAGCGGTTAACCAAGACCTGGAAGACGCGCCTGAAAAAGTCAACGAGGATTGCTATCAGAGCGGATGGATCATCAAGGTCAAACCATCTGATCTGTCTGAAATGGATGCGTTGATGGACAAAGCCGCATACTTTGAAATGCTGAAAGGATAGATGTCATGCGTTATCTGCCTCACACACAGGAAGATATTCAGAAGATGCTGACCGTTGCCGGATGCAGCTCTCTGGATGACCTGTTCAAAACCATTCCGGATGCCGTCAAAGTCAAAGACGGCCTGAACCTGCCGGAGCCCATGAGCGAGTGGGAACTCAACGACCACATGGAAAAGCTTGCTTCGGAAAACATCGCCTGCAAAGGCTACACCTGTCTTATCGGGGCCGGTAATTACGATCATCATATTCCGGCCATCATTCCCTACCTGGTGTCCCGTTCGGAATTTGCCACAGCCTACACCCCCTACCAGCCGGAAGTCAGCCAGGGAACCCTTCAGGGTATTTACGAATTCCAAACCATGATCACGGATCTTTTGGGCATGGATATTGCCACGGCCTCCCATTACGACTGCGGCACGGCTCTGGCGGAATGCGCTTTGATCGCGTTGCGCAAGAACCGGAATGCCGATAAGATCGCCGTATCCGACCTGGTACACCCCAGTCACCGGCAGATCATCGACACCTATCTCAAACCCACCGGGTATGAAATGGTGCTGATCCCCCACACCAAAGACGGTGTAACCGATATCGCTGCTTTGGAAGCCATGGACGGCATCGCCGGACTTGCCGTTCAGTCCCCTAACTTTTCGGACACATCGAAGATCTGGCCGCGTTCAGAAAAATCGCGGATGACAAAAAAATCCTGTTCATCACCTCGTTTACCGAAGCCCTGGCCTGGGGACTTTTGAAAAACCCCGGGTCGTTCGGTGCCGACCTGGTGGCCGGCGAAGGCCAGAGTCTGGGAATATCCAAATCCTTTGGCGGCCCGGGCTTAGGACTTTTGGCCGGCACATCCAAACTCATGCGGGACCTGCCCGGACGTCTCGTGGGCCGGACCAAAGACACCAACGGCCAGGACGGATACGTGCTTACCCTGTCCACCAGAGAACAGCACATCCGCCGGGAGAAAGCCTCGTCCAACATCTGCTCCAACAACGGACTCAATGCCATGACCGCAGCCATGTACCTGTCCACCATCGGCAAGATCGGGATCCGGGAGATCGCTCAGCTCAACCATGACAAAGCAGTATACCTGAGGTCCGCTCTCACGGGTGCGGGGTTCGAACCGGTGTTTGATCAGCCTTTTTTCAACGAGTTTGTGATGAAAGCGCCTAAAAATTTCAAACAGAAACGGACTGACCTGATCAACCGGCACTGCCTGTTTGCCGGCCTGGATCTGGCAACGTATTATCCAGAATTTACCGACCATTACCTGTTCTGCGCCACGGAAAAAGTGTCGAAACAGCAGATGGATCAGCTGGCAAAGGAGGTGGCATGATGAGCCAACGGCCAGGCACCAAAGGACTGATATTCAATGAACCCAATGTATGGGACAAAAGCCGGGAAGGCAGATGCGCCATTTCCCTGCCCAAAGCGGATGTGGAACGGGTTTCTCTGGATCCGACCCTGACCGGGGATGCCCCGGACCTGCCCCAGTTGTCCGAACTGGATGTAGTGAGGCATTACACCCGGCTGTCCCAATGGAACTTCGGTGTGGACTCCGGCATGTACCCCCTGGGATCCTGCACCATGAAATACAACCCCAAAACCAATGAAGTCCAGGCGGCCCGCCAGGGATTTGCCGGAGCCCACCCCCTGGCCGGTGACGACTGTTCCCAGGGTGCCCTGCGGCTCATGTATGAGCTGGAGCGGTATCTGGCGGAAATCACGGGATTTGATGCCGTCACCCTTCAGCCGGCCGCCGGAGCACACGGCGAACTCACCGGCATGCTGATTATCCATGCCTATCATGCCAAACAGGGCAGACAACGCTCCAAAATCATCGTTCCGGATACGGCTCACGGCACGAATCCGGCATCCGCCACCCTGTGCGGATACAAGAGCATCAATCTCAAATCCGGCCCCAAAGGAATCCTGGAACCAGAAGCCGTGGCAGCCATCATGGATGAAGAAACCGCCGGTATCATGATCACCAACCCCAATACCTTGGGGCTGTTTGAAGAAAACATCAAGGAAATCTGCGAAATTGTTCATGCCAAGGGCGGTCTGGTCTATGGCGACGGCGCCAACATGAACGCCATCATGGGCGTGGTCAAGCCCGGCAAGGTGGGCATCGACGTGCTTCACCTGAATCTGCACAAAACCTTTTCCACCCCCCACGGCGGCGGCGGCCCGGGTTCCGGCCCGGTGGCCGTGACCAAAGAACTAATGCCGTTTCTGCCCGTCCCCCGGGTGGAAAAAGAACTGGATACATTCAAATTCGTGACTGACTGCCCGGATACCATCGGACGGCTTCACAGCTTTTACGGACATTTCGGGGTTATGGTGAAAGCCTATGCCTATATTCTGACCATGGGGGCCCAGGGGCTGCTGGACGCATCCCGTCTAGCCGTGCTCAATGCCAACTATATCAAGGAATCCCTCAAAGGCACCCTGAATCTGCCGTATGACCGGCCCTGTATGCATGAATGCGTGTTCAACGATGCCAGACAGCAGGAATATCATATCACCACCATGGATATGGCAAAACGGCTGCTGGATTATGGATTCCATCCGCCCACCGTCTATTTCCCGCTGGTGGTGGAAGGCGCCTTTATGGTGGAACCCACGGAAACCGAATCCAAAGAGGATATCGACCAGTTCATCGAAGCAGTCAAAGCCATTGCCAGGGAAGCGGAAACCGATCCGGAAAAGCTGACCCGGGCCCCGGGGCTGCCCAAGGTGACCCGGCTGGATGAAGTGGCCGCCGCCAGAAAACCATGCCTCAGAGGATAAACTCCAGATCCCGTGCCGGTGTATTCCAGGATTTAGGTCTCCTGGAATACACCAGGCTTTGAATTTTCAGGAAACCGCCCGCCGGGAAAAAATTGAAGACCGGACCCGGCCAGACAAAATCTTTTTTGTCCAGCACCCTTTTGTGTTCACGTTCGGCAGAAACGGGGGAAAAGAAAACCTGACCGTGTCCGAAGCATTTCTCAAGGAACGGGGCGTGGCCCTGGTTCAGACGGACAGGGGCGGCAATATCACCTGTCACGGGCCAGGCCAGGCAGTGCTGTATCCGGTGGTGGACCTGGAACAAGCCAAAATCGGGGTTAGGGATTTTGTGTACGGCCTGGAAGAAATCATGGGACAAACAGCAAAGGATTTCGGGGTGTCCATTCACCGGGACCCTCGAAATCACGGCATGTGGAAAGGATCGAAAAAAATCGGGTCCGTGGGATTGTCCATCAAACACGGCATCAGCATCCACGGGCTGGCCCTGAACGTGTCTATGGACCTGACCCCGTTTTCCTGGATCAACCCCTGCGGCATGTCCGGGATCTCCATGACATCCCTGAAACAGGAACTGGAAGACCGGGGATTGTCTGATCCCCTGCTTCCCATGGAGACGATCAAGGAAACGCTGATCTCCTATTTCTGTCAATGGTTTCATTATCATCCGGTCAAACACAAGGAGTCTGTTCATGCATGACACAGCGATCCGAAAAGGAAAGCCGGCCTGGCTGAAAAAACATCTTCCCAGAGGCGGGGATTATACCCGGGTGACCCGGTTGCTGTCCGGCGCCAAACTGCACACAGTCTGCCAGGAAGCCAACTGCCCCAACATGTTTGAATGCTTTTCAAAGAATACGGCCACGTTCATGATTTTGGGGGACCAGTGCACCCGGCACTGCCGGTTCTGCAATATCACGGCCCGCCCTCCCCTGCCTGTGGATCCGAACGAACCCGTTCGGGTGGCAAAAACGGCACGGGACTTAGGCCTCCAATATGTGGTGGTGACCTCTGTGACCCGGGACGACCTGCCGGACGGAGGCGCCGGTCATTTTGCCGCCGTAATCCAGGCGATCAGGCTGACTGGTGAGGATGCCGGTCAGACCGTCCGGGTGGAAGTACTGATACCGGATTTTCAAGGAGATGTCCATGCCCTGAAAACCGTGATGGCTGCCGGCCCGGATGTGATCAACCACAACATTGAAACCGTGGATGATTTGTACGTACAAGCAAGACCGGAAGCCGTCTATCAGAGGTCTTTGGACCTGTTAAGAAACGTCAAACTCCTGAACCCGGACATGCCCGCCAAATCCGGCATCATGGTGGGACTTGGAGAAACCCGGGCACAGGTTAAGCAGACCCTTCGGGACCTGGCGGATCACGGGTGCGATATGCTCACAATCGGCCAGTATCTCCAGCCTACCCGAAACCACTTGCCAGTACAAAAATTTTATCCGCCGCAGGAGTTTGAGGAATTGGCAGCCCTGGCCCGGGACATGGGGTTCAAAAAAGTGGCGTCCGGACCGTTTGTGAGAAGTTCCTACAAAGCCGAGGAACTTTTCCAACCGCCTACAACTCAACCGCTTACATCGTAACGCATTTCAGCTTAAACATGCCGGCCGAGGCGATTTCAATGAACGATGCGCCATGAGCCGGTCCGAAACTCCCGGCCAGAACGATGATCAAAGAATCATCTGCCAGTTTTTTTTCTTCCAGCAGCCGGCAGATGGACAGCTTCAAGGATTCCATGGATCCCGCACTCATAGGAATGTAATCGGCCGACACCCCGAACGACAGCGACAACTGCCGCATCACCCGTTTGTCATACACCTGGGCAAAAATGGGATTGTCCCCCCGGTAGGCAGCCAGTTCCAGAATAGTGCTCCCGGTCAGGGAGTCGGCCACAATGGCTTTGGTGTTCAACCGTAACGCCGCCTTGACCGCTGCCTTGGCCAGATAAGCCGTCACTTTTTTCTTTGACGTATACGGCGTATTGATAAAGCTGCTTAAACTGGTTTCCACTTCTCTGGCGATTTTGGCCATGATTCTCACGGCCAGTTCCGGGTATTTGCCGCTGGCGGTCTCTCCGGACAGCATCAGGCGTCGGTCCTGTCCAGACAAGCGTTGGCCACATCCGACACTTCCGCCCGGGTGGGCCTGGGGGAATCGATCATGGAATGAAGCATCTGGGTGGCCACGATCACGGGACTCCGGCGCTCGATACATTTGGTGACAATCTTTTTCTGAATCAGCGGAATCTTTTCCGTGGGGATTTCCACGGCCAGATCCCCCTGGCGATCATCACACCATAGGCGTAACCCAGGATCTCATCAATATGTTCCACCCCTTCACTGTTTTCAATTTTAGCAATGATTTTTATAGTAGATTTTTTCTTGTCCAGAATCGCCTGCACAGCCAGCACATCTTCCTTGTTGCGAACAAACGAATGGGCAATGAAATCCAGGTGCTGGTCTGCAGCAAATTCAATGAACCCTTTGTCCTTTTCACTCAAGGCCGGCAGCTTCACATGGACTGACGGGATGTTCACGCTTTTGCGGGGATGGATCACCCCGTCGTTTTCCACATGACACACCAGAAAATCATCCTGCTGATCCATGACCGCCAGAGCCACGGTGCCGTCATCAATCAGAACCGAACTGCCGATGGGCACATCCTTGACAAACCCTTTATGGGACACATAAATGATATCCTCCCTGGAAATCCCGCTGGGATCCCCTTTGATCCGGATAGATTCTCCGTGCCGGACCGTCAAGGGGTCTTTTGCATCACAGGTGCGGATCTCCGGCCCTTTGGTATCCAAAGAATCCCGATTTTTCGGACACGGCCCGGGTGTTTTCCACCACCATCATCGCATCTGCATGAGTCATATGGGCCGTGTTAAGCCGGACCACGTTCATCCCGGCCAGATAAAGCCCTTTGATGAATTCTTTTGAACCGTTCAGGGTGGAAATGGTGGCGATGATTTTGGTTTTACGCAGCATGCTCAGGGTCTCCTTTTCGGCAGAACGTCATCACAAACATTTCAATACCTATGTCGGCACTGGCGGATGACGATTTCAAGGCAAAATCAAGATCACTCAGAGAAATCAAGCCCCGGCACAGCTCCTTCAGTGAAAACCGGGCCGATTTTTCAAAGGTCTGAAACACGGGATACGGGCTGTTGGGATTGGGGGCGAGCATCAGGTCTCTGATCGATTCTTTGGCTGTTTTTCTGTCCGACCCTGTGCCGCCTGATCCAACAGGGCCTGATCATGGGCGATGACGGCCGGCATAACCTGCTGTTTGAACCCATTGAAATTCATCCGCTCCATCCGAATGTTCGGATGATTTTCCAAAAATTCCGATGAAAACGCCTTGAACAGAAGCATGCGGCGCACAATGTTTTCAAAAGATTTTAGTATCTGCAGCGGATGAAACCCATCTTTGCGCAGAGAAGTCAGATAAAACAGGGACTGACTGAAATTTTTTTCCATCAACGCATTGGTGAGGCTGAAAATCGGGTCTTTTTTTATCCCGCTGGATAATGGCCGTCACATCGGCCCGGGTGATGGCTGTGCGGCTTCCTGTATACGCCAGTAATTTGTCTATATTCTGGGCAACCAGGGATGGATTGAAACCGGTGCGATCCGTCAGCTCGGAAAAAGCGGCTGAATCCATGGTTTTTCCGGACTTTGCCAGAATCGATTTTGCCATGTCCTGAAGGATCTGCCGCTGATCATCCAGATCCGCTTTTCTGGATCCCTGGGGCACAGTGCAGTCGACGATCAGACCGGTTTTTCCAGAGTTTTGACAATTTTCCTGCGCCGGTCCAGTGATCCGGTGGTCATCACCAAAAAATGTCCGTCCGGTAAACCGCTTTCAACCATTTCCGATAACCGGGCCAGGTCTTTTTCCGAATAGGAAATTTCCCCTGCCCCGACCCTGACGGCAAACATCGGAGAATGCCTCACCAGCACCAGTTTGCCTCCGAAAAATGAAAAGGTATTCACCTGTTCGATCACATCCCCCATAGCAGTCATCCGCCCGTCCAGGATTCCAGAAGACATCCGGATGGGGCGGTTTCCATGATACGGGTGTTGATCTGATCCACCGCTTTTTGAACCAAATAGTCTTCCCCTGCACACAACACAAATCCAGGAACCGAATTGCCGGATTTGCCCAGCCATTGGGTCAGGCCGGTATGTTTAACGGTCGGCATGGGTGGACAGGGCCAGTTTCACCATCACAATGACAGCGATGAGAACGGCCAGTATCCCGATTCCCTGAGACACAGACAGAAAGTCAAAAGAAAAAATCCCCCCGGAAATCTCCCCGGAAAAATTCAATGATGAACCGGAACACCGAATATAAAATAATATAACTTAAAAAAATCATCCCGTGAAACCGTTTGCGGCGCTGAAGAAACACTAGGATGAAAAACAGTACCAGGTTGGCAAAAACCATATAAATCTGGGTGGGATGCAGCGGCACATGCAGCGGCGCCAGACTGTGAGGATCAGAAAACTGAACAGCAAACGGCAGTTCACACTGCCGGCCGTAGCAGCATCCGGCAAAAAAACAGCCCAGACGGCCGATACCGTGTCCCAGAGCCGCTCCGGGTGCAATGGCATCCGCGGTTTTGAGAAACGGCAGGTGTTTGATTTTCAGGGTGATGAGGGATGCCGCCACCGCACTGATGAACCCCCCGAAAAAACCAGGCCCCCGTTCCAGATCTTGAAAACATCCAGCGGACTCGCCTTGAAAACTTCAAAATTGATAATCACATACAACAGCCGGCCGCCGATAATGCCCGAGATCAGGATCACAAAAACAGATCGGAAATATCACCGGATTTGATGCCGCAAAACCGGGCGTTCCGATTGGTGAACCAGACAGCGGCCAGAAATCCCAATGCCAGGAACAACCCATAGGTATACAGGGTAACGCCATGAAAATGGATCAGAATCGGATGCAATGGGTTATACCTCCGGCATTTTTTTTAAACATTACGTGATAGATCAGAATGGCCATGCCGACACTGATGGCGGTATCCGCCACATTAAAGGCCGGCCAGTGGGCCATTCCGATGTAAAAGTCCAGAAAATCCACCACATGCCCGTACAGGAACCGATCGATGAGGTTGCCTATGGCTCCACCGAAAATCAATGCCAGGCCCCAGGACAGAAATACATGGGTTCTGGCCACCCGGCTGTAAAACCACAGGATAAACAGGGCCACAGCCGATGACAACACCAGGAACACCAGTTTGCGCACCATATCCGATTGGGTGGCAAAAAACCAAACGCCCCACCCGGGTTCAGCACATGGGTGATATTGAAAAAACCGGGGATCACCTTGATGACGTCATGTACTGCCAGGGATGACATGATGATCTTTTTGGTGACCTGGTCAGCCAGGACTACAATCCCGCTTACCAGAATCAGGCGTATGAGTTGTTTTTTACCCACAACACCGTTTTAAAGGATCTGATCCAGGGCGGACGTACATCGGTCACACGCCGTGGGGAATCGGGTGTTCTGCCCGATGGTTTGGCTGTACCGCCAGCAACGCTCGCATTTCTCCCCGGACGCTTTGTTGACCGTAATTTCCAGGCCCGGGATCTCTTTGCTCTGGTATGCGCCCTCCCCGGACATCTCGGTCAGTCCGGCGGATGACACGATAAAAACATCAGACAACGGCATGTCCAGATTTTGAACAACTTCTTTTATATCCGTTTCCGGCAGTTTGATCGCCACATCCGCATCCAAAGGATGGCCGATCAGCTTGTTTTTCCGAGCTTCTTCCAGAGCTTTGGTCACCTCGGATCTCAATGCCAGAATCCGGGTCCATTTATAAGCCAGATCCTTGTCCTGCCACTGGGGATCCGCCTTTGCCATGGCTTCCATGTGTACGCTTTCTTTTCTGTCTTTGCCCGGCGGCATGTGATCATAGATTTCTTCCGCAGTAAACGGCAGCACCGGGGCCATGATTTTCACCAGGGTGTCCAGAATGACAGCCATGACCGTCTGGGCATCCCTTCGATCCGGGCTTGCCGGCGGAGACGTATAAAGCCGGTCCTTGATGATATCCAGGTAGAATGCGGACAAATCCACCACACAGAAATTATGCAGCGCATGGTAGATGGTGTGAAATTCATAGATATCATAAGCGTTCACCGCTTTTTTCGTCATCTGATACAGCCGGTGCAGAATGAACCGGTCCAGTTCCCCCATCTTAGAAATCGGCCTGGCATCGTTCACCATATCAAAATCCGTGAAATTGCCCAGCATGAACCGGCAGGTGTTGCGGATCCGGCGGTAGGCATCAGACAGCTGCTTGATGATATTGCTGGAGATGCTTACATCTCCCCGGTAGTCGGCGGATGCCGCCCACAATCTCAGCACATCGGCGCCATACTGCTTGATCACCGATTCCGGCGCCACCACATTGCCCACGGATTTGGACATTTTATGGCCGGCTTCATCCACCACAAATCCATGGGTGAGCACCGTCTTGTAGGGAGCCTGGCCGGTCCGGCCCACAGCCGTCAGCAAAGAGGAATGAAACCAGCCCCGGTGCTGGTCCGAGCCTTCCAGGTACATGTCGGCCGGTCGTCTCAAACCGGGAAATTCCGTGAGTACGGCCGCATGGCTGACCCCGGAGTCGAACCACACATCCAGAATGTTATGGTCCTTGGTGAAGTCTTTGCTGCCGCATTTGGCGCACATGGCATTTTCCGGCATGAGATCGGCCGCTTCCTTTTCAAACCAGATGTCAGAGGAATGCTCCAGAAATAGTTGATGGATCTTGTCCACGGATTCCCGGGTCACGTAGACCTCTTTGCAGTCCTGACAATGAAACACCGGGATAGGCACCCCCCAGGAACGCTGCCGGGACAGGCACCAGTCCGGCCGGTTCTCGATCATGGCATAGATGCGTTCTTTCCCCAGGACGGCACCCACTGCACATGGTTAATCTGTTCCAGGGTTTTTTTCCGCAGTCCCAGCTTGTCCATGGAGATGAACCACTGGGGCGTGGCCCGGTAGATCACCGGATTTTTGCACCGCCAGCAATGCGGGTAGGAATGAGACAGGCTGTCGTTTTTCAGCAAGGCCCCTTTTTCATCCAGCACTGCATTGATGTGCGTATTGGCCTTAAAAATAAACTCCCCGCCAAACAGCGGGACATCGGGAGAAAACACCCCGTTGTCTTCCACCGGAGAATAGCAGTCCAGCCCGTATTTTTTTCCCACCACATGGTCGTCGGCTCCGTGGCCCGGAGCTGTATGAACACAACCGGTTCCAGCTTCCAGAGTGACATGGTCTCCCAGAATGACCAGGGAATCGGTCCCGTAAATGGGGTGCAGGCATTTTCTTTTTTCAAGATCCGGGGCATTGAGTTCCGCCATCACCTGAAAATCCTCGATGTCCAGTGTCTGCATCACCCTGCCCACCAGCTCTTTGGCCACGATCAATATTCCGTGTTCTTTTGTTTTCACTGCGGCATACCTGAACTGGGGATGAATGCAGATGCCTAAGTTGGCGGGAATGGTCCAGGGCGTGGTGGTCCAGATCACCATGGACACCGGTGAATCGCCTGCATCCGGAATCAGGTCCGACAGATCGTCCTTAAACGGAAATTTGACATAAACGGAGGGCGAGGTATGATCATGGTATTCGATCTCCGCTTCCGCCAGGGCGGTCTGGCAAGAACAGCACCAGTAGATCGGTTTTTTGCCCAGAAACATGTCCCCTGCCAGGGCAAATTCGCCGCATTCCCTGGCGATTCTGGCCTCATACGCGGAATTCATGGTCAAATACGGGGTTTCCCACTGCCCGGCCACGCCGAACCGCTTGAACTCTTCTTTCTGAATATCCACAAAATTGGCTGCATAGGCCCGGCACGCCTGCCGGACTTCCACCGGGGTCAGCTCCTTTTTTTTGGCCCCCAGCTGCTTGTCCACATTGTGTTCGATGGGCAGCCCGTGGCAGTCCCATCCTGGCACATACGGGGCGTTGAATCCCGCCATCTGCCGGGACCTCACAATGATATCCTTTAAAATTTTGTTAATGGCATGGCCCATGTGAAGATGGCCGTTGGCATACGGAGGACCGTCATGGAGTATGAACAAAGGCCGGTCTTTGGCCTGTTCCCGCAGTTTGTCATAGATCTTTTTGTCATCCCATTGTTTGAGCTGTTCCGGTTCCCGCTGGGGCAGATTGGCCTTCATGGCAAATTTTGTTGAAGGCAGGTTGAGCGTTTTTTTATAATCCATTCGTCCTCCGAATCTGGTCGTCTGTCATCAATATCAAACTTCTGTTTGTAGTGCTAAACGCTTGAAAAGTCAAGAAACATATCAAAAACAACACTTGACCTGAAAGATTCGGCCGGATAATATTCCCTACTCCCCATCCGGCCGCAGATGCTTGTTCGCCTCCATATCAAACCACATGGCAAACAACGTAAACTGGGCCGAGGCAATAAAGGACGAAAACGCGGCAAACGCATTAATGGTGGGGATATTGCCGCCGACACCCCAGATGTAGAATACCCTCAGAAACAACAGAAATGAAAACCCGCCCAGGGTCAGTCCCATGGCATAAAAAAATACAAGGGGGTGAAAATCCCGGATAATGTATTTTTCCTTGAGCCGCCAGAAAAACCGCTTCATCAAAAGCCATCCCAGGGTGAAAATCACCTTTTTGATCTTGATGCCGGAAACTTCCCCCACATGGTATACCGGGTCCACCGGTATATCCTGGACCCGGAAATTATACACATTCAATAGAATCAGCTGATCATTGGGCTGCCCATATTTCTTATACATCTGCTGCCAGTCCACGGTTTCCAGGGCCTTTCGGCTGATAGCCACATACCCGGACTGAAAATCGGACAGATGCCAGTACCCGGAAACAATCTTGGTGAGCAGCGACAGAAACGCCGTGCCCAGAAACCGCAGTTTGGGCATTACTTCATAGGCTTTGCCGGAAAAAAACCGGTTCCCTTTGGCAAAATCCGCCGCCCCCGTTACCACGGGTTCGATCAGGGAATCCAGGTCTTTCGGATTCATCTGCCCGTCCCCGTCCATGCGGACGACCACGTCAAAATCCCGTTCCATGGCCCAGGCATACCCGGTGATCACGGCCCCGCCGCACCCCTGGTTTGTCTCATGTTCGATCAAAAACAGATCCCCCCTGCCCTGCCGGCATTCTTCTACCACCCGGACCGTATTATCGGTACTGGCATCATCGACGACCACCACCGCATCCACAAAATCCGGCATGGTTCCGATCACCCCGGCGATCTGCGACCCCTCATTGTAGGCCGGTACCACCACGCCGATTTTTTGCCCTTATACACAAATCCTCTCTTTGATTCTTTGATGAGGGTCCTGGCCATTGGCATTTACATTTTCAAGGCAATATACAACCCTCAGATCCAACTGGTCAAGGTTCTGATTGATGTGGAATATGCCGGTAACCGATATTGAACGTCAAAAAATAATGATTGACAAAAAAAACATCACCTGTTATGAGCAATTTTATTGAACATAACAGGATTTGGAATTGATGAACAACTCCCTTTTTCCGGCATTATCCAGTCAAAGCTGAAAATCAAGCTGCTGCTGCGTTTTTTTACCAACCCGGATTCCCGGGCGTATCTGCGCCAGCTGTCCAAAGAGTTTAGTGTGTCGTCCAATGCCGTGCGGTCGGAACTGACCCATTTGTCCGGCAGCGACCTGATCACAGCCGAAAAACAGGGCAGAAAAATATGGTACAAAGCCAACGCAAAACATCCGCTGTTCCCGGAACTGGGGTCCATGGCCAAAAAAGTGCTGGGCGTGGACCAGGTCATCGACAGCATCGTCTGCCGGCTTGGAAACCTGGAACAGGCTTATCTGCTGGATGATTATGCCTCGGGCAAAGACACCGGCATCATCGACCTGCTGTTGGTGGGAGACATAGACAACTATCACCTGCACGATTTGACCAAAAAAACCGAGCGCTATATCAACCGAAAAATCCGGCATCTGGTCCTGACCCGGTCCGAATTCGAAACCTTTCAAAAAGACCTGGCTTCCAGACCCCATCTGCTGATCTGGGAAAAGTAGCCGGAAATACAAACCATCTCTTAATCCAGATTGATTACAAAGCCGTCTCCTTTGTAACCGACAGAGCGGAGCTATGCCCAAAACCCCATACCAAGCACCTGACACTCACCGCCCCATGACGCTGCTCATCACCGGCGGGGCCGGCTTCATCGGATCGGCCCTTGTCCGCCATCTCACCACCCACACCCCGCACCATGTGGTGAACCTGGACAAGCTGACCTATGCCGGCAACCTGGAATCCCTGGCCCCGGTGTCCGAAAGCCCCCGCTACTTCTTTGAACAGACGGATATCTGCGATGCCGCCGAAGTGACCCGGTGTTTTGACCGGTACCGCCCCCATGCTGTCCTGCACCTGGCTGCGGAATCCCACGTGGACCGCTCCATTGACGGCCCGGCAGCATTCATCCAAACCAACGTCACCGGCACCTATACCCTGCTGGAGGCGGCCCGCCGCCATTATCAGTCCTTGGATACCCCAGCCAGAAAATCATTCCGATTTCTGCACGTGTCCACGGACGAAGTCTTTGGGGACCTGGCCGAATCCGGCAGTTTTTTCACGGAACAGACCCCGTACGCCCCCAGCTCGCCCTATTCCGCCAGCAAAGCATCCAGCGATCATCTGGTCCGGGCCTGGCACCGCACCTACGGCCTGCCCGTGCTGGTCACCCACTGCTCCAACAATTACGGCCCATACCAGTTCCCGGAAAAAATGATCCCCCTAATGATTCTGAACGCCCTGGAGGGCAAGTCCCTCCAGGTCTACGGCAACGGTCGAAACATCCGGGACTGGCTTTATGTGGACGACCATGTCAAGGCGCTTTGCCGGGTGTTGACCCACGGTATACCGGGGAACACCTACAACATCGGTGCATGCAGCGAAAAAACCAACCTCGAGGTGGTCCATACCCTGTGCCGGATCCTGGACGAACAGTTTCCAGACCAAGCCCCCCATGCCGAACTGATATCCCCACGTCCCGGACCGCCCCGGCCATGACTTTCGCTACGCCGTCGATGTCGCCAAAATCCAGGCCGAACTGGGCTGGTCACCGGAAGAAACCTTTGACACCGGCATCCACAAAACCGTGGCCTGGTATTTGCAGAACCGGGGCTGGTGCCGCCGCGTCCAAAACGGTACATACCAGGACCGCCATCGCCTGGGGCTTGCCGAAAACACCGGAAACCCAATATCCAAAATCCTATGAACCATTTTCAATGAAGAGGGAATAATTGAAAATATGGTACCGGAATCAAACGGGTAAGACAATCTATAGGCAGAAGCAGGCGACCCTTTCCCTGTAGATGACATCTGATCAAAAATCCCCGCCTCTCATGAGCGTTAGTACTGATGATGTACATGACAGATGATACAATTGATGAATAATCAATCAAAAGCCATCACCATCACCCTCTTGGGTGCTGAAACCTGTATCACCGACTGCTGCCACCTCGTCCAGTTTCACCCGGACCACGGTAGCGACGTCCATATCCTGGTGGACTGCGGTATTGCCCAAGGCCATAACCCGCAGGTGCCTTTCGACCGGTTCCCGATACCACCGGCAGAGATCGACTTTCTGTTTCTCACCCATACTCATACCTGATCGATGCCAGGTTTTGCGGTGAGATCATCTACACCCACGACACCAAGGCCCTGCTCCTGCCCATGCTCAGGGATGCCATGTCGTTTTCCGGCCAAACCGCCATTATCGCCGGATCCGGCATGTACACGGACGACCGCATTGTCAACCGCCTGAAACACGGCCTGTATGACCCGAAAAACGACCTGTTCTTTGTGGGATACCAGGCCAAAGGCACCCCGGCCAAAGCCGCCATCCACCGGCTGTCCGGATACTCGGCCCATGCCGACCAGAAAACCCTGTGTGACTGGGTGAAATCCATGCCGAAATTGCCCGGGCGATATCCGGCTGGTGCTTGGAGAACCCAAAGCCCAAAAATCACTCAAATCGAAACTTAATCTTCTATGAAAGCAATCCTCCTTCCGGCGGCACTGGTACCCGACTATACCCGGCAACCCAACTCTTGAACAAACAACTACTGCCCGTATACGACAAGCCCATGATCTATTACCCCTTGTCGCTTCTGATGCTGGCCGGTATCCGGGAGATCCTTATTATTTCCACCCCGGACCACCTGCCTGATTTTCAGACCCTGTTCAAGGACGGCAGCCACTTAGGCATAGACATCTCTTATTCAGTTCAACCCCGGCCCGAAGGCCTAGCCCAGGCCTTTATCCTTGGTAAACATTTCATCAAAAATAGCACCGTGTGCCTGATCCTCGGCGACAACATATTTTATGGCCACGGGTTTTACCCAATTCTGAAAGAATGCATTAGCCTCGAAAAAGGCGGCATCATCTTTGGTTACCAGGTCACAGATCCCCAGCGGTACGGCATTGTTTCCTTTGACAAATACTACAATGTCCTGAGTATCGAAGAAAAACCGGAGCACCCCAAGTCAAGATATGCGATCCCCGGTCTGTATTTTTATGACAACGATGTGACTGCCATTGCCGAAGATATCACACCGTCAGTCAGGGGTGAGTTGGAAATCACCGAAGTGAACAATGTCTATCTGAATCGGGGAGACCTCAAAGTCAAGCTTCTGGGCCGCGGATTTGCCTGGCTGGATACCGGCACCCACGAATCTTTGCTGGAGGCGGCCAACTTCATTGAAACAATTGAAAAACGCCAGGGTCTGAAAATCGGCTGCATCGAAGAAGTCGCCTTCCGCAAAGGCTTCATCATGGCTGAACAGCTCGAAAGCCTGGCCCACCCGTTACGTAAAACTTCTTACGGCCAATACCTGAACAAGCTCCTAACCGACCATCTCGATACACAGGACCCCCGATAACGACAATAAAGCAAGCCTGAGACTTTCATGTTCACACCCAAACAACCCATCACCGTCACCCAGCCCTTTCTTCCTCCCCTGCCCGAAGTCACCGCTTTTATGCAGGAGATCTGGGACAGCAAATGGCTGACCAATTCCGGGGCTTTTCACAAAGAACTGGAAGCCCGACTAGCGAGGTACCTGAATGTGCCCTACGTGGCCTTGTGCGCCAACGGCACCCTGGCTTTAGTCATCGCCCTTCAGGTTCTGCGGGTTACGGGCGAGGTGATCACCACACCCTTCAGTTTTGTGGCCACCACGCACGCCCTGTGGTGGAACAACATTAGGCCCGTGTTCGTGGATATTGAGCCGGAATTCTGCACCCTGGACCCAGAAAAGGTGGAATCCGCCATCACCCCTAAAACCACGGGCATTCTGCCGGTCCATGTGTACGGTCATCCCTGCAAAACGGACCAACTCCAGGAGATTGCCGACATCTTTGGCCTGCACTTGATCTATGACGCGGCTCACGCTTTCGGGGTCAAGCTTTCCGGCCGGAGTCTGGCGGATTTCGGTGACCTGTCCGTGCTCAGCTTCCATGCCACCAAAGCGTTCAACACCTTTGAAGGCGGGGCCGTCGTCTGCCATGATGCGCGGACCTACCAGCGCATCAACTATCTGAAAAACTTCGGGTTTGCCGGTGAAACAACGGTGGTGGCCCCGGGAATAAACGCCAAAATGAACGAGTTCCAGGCCGGCATGGGCCTGCTACAGCTGCAATACATGGACGAGATCCTGGCAAAGCGTATAGCCATTGCAGACCGGTACACGGCCCATCTATCCAGCTTAGACGGCATCTCATTTCTCACCTCCGGCCCGGAAGTGGACTACAATCACGCCTATTTCCCCATTTTCGTGGATGCCTCCGTCTACGGCCGAACAAGAAACAATCTGTACGAACGCCTCAAATCAAACAACTACATGTGCCGCCGCTACTTTTATCCGCTGATTTCCTCCTTTAACATGTACAAATCTTTGTCCGGGGCGGAACCCACCAACCTGCCCACGGCGACACGGGTGGCGGAGCAGGTGCTATGTCTACCGATTTTTCCCGATCTGGGGCTGGAACATGTTGATAATGTTGTAGAAATTATTGCCAGTTTTAGGAACCGCTGAAAAAACTGATTAATATAGTTTGGTTGAGAGAGC